>Ga0351946_1012_pt2 | contig 23943 bp, 24 predicted proteins | sample BONcelT113001F15_FD_206832 | JGI IMG/M metagenome (GOLD analysis project Ga0351946, IMG submission 206832) | Enriched cells from coal bed in the Powder River Basin, Montana, United States - BONCAT cells T11 rep3 HSBNCT.T11.300.1.F15 ...
GACGCGCCGCTGCTGGCAGCGCTGGAAAAGATGATCGAGCTGGTTGACCGCCTGTCACACGAAGGGATTCAGCTGCACCACCTTGACATTGGCGGCGGCGTCGGCGTAAGCGGCGTAGTTGTCCGTCAGCGCCTGTCTGGAATAAACATAGGCGGGGGTGCCGAATTGCTTCGCGATATCGGTCAGCGGGACGCTCTCGGCGCACAGCACGCCGTTCCGGTAGGAAAAAATGGACATGGTCTAAGATGCCTTAAATTAATTGGTAGTGGCAGGATCCGGTTTGATCGGAGCGCGTTCTCTGGGCAGTGTGGGTGTGGTCTGCTTGCCGGTGTCTGACGATTTTTTTGCGGGCTTTTCGCCGGGCATGTAAAGCGGCCCGCGTTGACCGCAGCCAATGAGTGTGCCAGCACATACAAGCAGTGCTGCAAGTCCGAGCAGTGGGAAATAGGTTTTCACGAGTAGAATTCAGGTGAGCAGAAAGAATTGGGAGTGTAGCATGACCGAAACGGAATTCATGAAGCTGGTGGACGCCACCTTGTCGCAGATAGAGGACGTATTTGACAGTGCGTCTGCAGTTGCAGGCGTCGACATCGAATGTGCGCGCAGCGGCAATGTCCTGGAAATTGAATTTATCGACAACGACACCAAAATTATCGTCAACAGTCAGACGGCCATGCAGGAAATCTGGGTGGCGTCGAAATCAGGCGGTTTCCACTTCAAATTGCTTGAAGGCAAGTGGCTTGATACGCGCGACAGCAGCGAACTGTTTGCCGCGCTGTCGAAAATGGCGAGCGCCCAAGCGGGATGTGCTCTTGCGCTCGCATTAAACTGACGGTTAGTTCTCAGCGTTCGGTTTTGCTCCGCGGTCGCTGTCAAATGCGTCCCCATTGCTGTCCCACGGAAAATTGTCAAGAGATTCCGGTGGCTTCTCTTCGACTCCGATGCTGCGTACGCCAGTTCCAGGGGGATTCTCGACATAGTGGTACTCGCCGCCGCTTTGCACCAGCCCTTTGGGCGCGGTGCGCGTTTCCACCGGGATGTCCTTGAGAGCCTTTTGCATGTAGCCAATCCAGATCGGCAGCGCCAGTCCGCCACCGGTTTCACGGCTGCCCAGATTGCGCGGCTGGTCATAGCCGATCCAGGCAGCGCCGGCGATGCGGTACTGGTAGCCGACAAACCAGGCGTCGTGAGAGTCGTTGGTGGTGCCCGTTTTGCCGGCAAGATCAGGCCGCGCCAGTGTTTGTCCGGCCCTGGCGGCCGTGCCGCGTCGAACAACATCTTTCATCATGCTGTCCATCATGAAGGCATTGCGCTCGTCGATGACGCGCAGGGATTCATTGCCAGCTTTGTCGGGTTGGACCTGCGATAGCACCTTGCCGGTGGTGTTGGTCACTTTTGATATCAGGTGAGGGTTGATCTTGTAGCCCCCATTGGCGAAGACTGAATAGGCTGTGACCATCTGCAATGGGGTGACCGCGCCAGCTCCCAGCGCCAGCGTCAGATAGGGCGGGTTCTTTTCGGCATCGAAGCCAAAGCGGGTGATGTATTCCTGTCCGTATTGCGCGCCTATCTTGTCCAGTATGCGGATGGACACCATGTTTTTTGAGTGCGTCAGGCCAGTGCGCATCGACATCGGGCCGGCATACTTGTTGTCGTAGTTCTTGGGCTCCCAGGCCTGACCGCCAGTCTGTCCGGCGGAATAGGTAACCGGCGCGTCGTTGACAATGGTGGCGGGCGACAGTCCCTTTTCCAGCGATGCCGAATAGATGAAGGGCTTGAACGACGAGCCCGGCTGACGCCACGCCTGCGTCACATGGTTAAATTTGTTGCGATTGAAATCAAAGCCGCCAACCAGTGCGCGGATGGCACCGTCGCTTGTGTTGATGGCGACAAACGCAGCCTCAACCTGAGGCATCTGGGTGATCGCCCAGTTTTTGCCGTCATTCACAACACGGATAATGGACCCACGCTTGATCTGCCTGTTTGGCGAAGCGTTGCTTGCCAGCCCGGTTTTTGCCAAATCCAGTCCGGCGCCGGTAATGCTGATTTCATCACCCGATAACAGCACGGCGCGCACCAGTTTCGGGGAAGCTTCAACCACGACGGCAGGTACAAGCTCATCGCTTTCCGGGTAGTCGGCCAGTTCGGTTTCAATCTCGTCGGCTGCTTCATCCTTGTCACGCGGGATTTCCATGTGGCCTTCAGGGCCGCGATAGCCATGGCGCTTCTCGTAATCCATTACACCCTTGCGCAGGGCAAAATACGCGGCTTCCTGCTCGGCTTTGGTAATGGTCGTGTAAACATTCAGGCCGCGCGTGTAGGTCTCTTCCTTGTATTGTTCGTATATCAGAATGCGAGCCATTTCAGCGACATATTCAGCGTGCACGCTGAACTTGCTGCTGTCGGTTTTGACTTTCAGTTCTTCAATTTTCGCCTGTTCATATTCTGCGTCGGTGATGTACTTGGAGGCGTGCATCCGCTGCAGGATGTATTGCTGGCGGATTTTGGCGCGTGCCGGGTTGGCAACCGGGTTGAAGGTTGACGGCGCCTTGGCCAGTCCGGCCAGCATCGCGGACTCGGCAATCGTCAGTTCCTTGAGCGATTTACCAAAATAGATTTGTGCGGCCGAGGAAAAACCAAATGCGCGCTGCCCCAGATAGATCTGGTTCATGTAAATTTCGAGGATTTGATCCTTGGTCAGTTCCTTTTCGATTTTCCATGCCAGGAGGACTTCATACAGCTTGCGTTTGTAGGTTTGTTCGCTGGTGAGAAAAAAGTTGCGTGCGACCTGTTGCGTGATGGTCGATGCACCCTGCCGGCTACCGCCGGTCACATTGCGCAATGCAGCGCGCAGGATCCCGATGTAATCCACGCCGCTATGTTGATAGAAGCGATTGTCCTCAATCGCCAGCACAGCTTTCTGCATGACATCCGGGATGTCCTTGATGCGAACCATGTTGCGGCGCTCTTCACCAAATTCCCCGATTAGCACATTGTCTGCCGTGTAAATCCGCAGTGGCATCTTGGGCTGATAATCGGTAAGGGAATCCAGTGGTGGAAGATTGGGATAGGCGACGGTTAGCGCAAAAGTCAGCACCAGAGCGCCAATGACGACCAGTCCAGCCATCATGGCCAGAAAGCCGAGCAGAATACGGCGCAGCCAGCGAGGGTTGCGTTTGGGTGCTGGTGAAGGTGTGGCGGAGGTATCAGGGGACATGCGCAAAAGGTGCCGAAAAAGCTGATGAAGAGCACGCATTATACCGATATGCAAACCATATCCCATTACTTCTCACCTTCACCCGGGTATGGACTTGATGTCGAAAGGTTGTGTGAATCATGAAATCGTGGGATTTTAACAACGAAATAATGTCAGTTGACATTGAAATATCTGTACACTATCAAAGACTTATTGCTACGATGCAATGCAGCATATCAACTTGATCAGCGGTGAATGCCACGATTTAGGGAGAATCGCACTTGAAAATTGATTTTGGAGCTCTGTTTTCCAAAAAGAACCCCCCGATGGTTGGTTTGGACATCAGTACTTCAGGTGTCAGGCTGGTCGAACTGTCGAGGAGTGACAAGGGGGAGTATACGCTTGAATGCTATGCCTCCGAGTCGCTGCCGCGCGGCGCCATCGTAGATGGCAATATTGACAACATTGAGCATGTGACCGATGCAGTGCATCGCGTCTGGCGGAAAAGCGGAACCAGCGCAAAAGCCGCCGTCCTCGGCATGCCATCGGGCGCCGTCATCACGCGCAAGCTGGTGCTGGCAGGTGGCCTGAGTGAGGAGGAGATGGAGGCGCAGGTCGAGTCCGAGGCCAGCCAGTACATCCCGTTTGCGCTGGACGAGGTCAACCTTGATTTCGATGTAATTGGTCGCGCCCCGAATTCTGCAGAGGATGTCGAGGTCATGCTGGCAGCGGCGCGCAGGGAAAAGGTCGAGGATCGCGTGGCAGTGGCCGAGGGCGCGGGTCTCAAGCCGATGGTGATGGATATTGACACGCACGCAGCGCGTGCAGCGATTCAGCGCGTCATGTCGCATATGTCATCCGGCGCGGAACGGGGCCAGATTGTGGCGCTGTTCCGGATGGGCGCGCAGATAGCCAGTTTCACCGTGCTGGTTGATCGCCAGGCGGTATATGAACGAGAGCAGCCGATCGGTGGCAACCAGCTCACGCAGGATATCGTCCGCGCTTACGGCATGTCGTTTGACGAGGCGGAACTTAAGAAAAAATCCGGTGAACTGCCTAGTGATTACGAGCAAACGATATTGCGACCTTTCATGGAAAGCATTGCCCAGGAAGTGACACGCGCCATACAGTTCTTCTTTACGTCCTCTCCCTACACCAAGGTTGACCATATTTTCCTTGCGGGAGGCAGCGCTATCATTCAGGGACTGGATGAGGTGGTCGCCAACCGGACCAAGGTAAAGACTTCCGTGGTCAATACCTTCCGCGGAATGAAACTGTCTTCCAAAGTCAGGGAGCGGCAACTGCAGCAGGAGGAGCCCGCCTACCTGGTTGCGTGTGGACTTGCGATGCGGAGGTTTGACTGATGGCGATCAAGATCAACCTTCTGCCTCATCGCGAGGAAAAGCGCAAGCAGCGTGAAAAAGGCTTCTATGCGCTGCTGGTGCTGGGCGCGATTGCCGGCATTTTCATCATTGTGATTGTTGGCGGCATTCTCGAGGCACTGATAGCGCGCCAGGATCAGCGCAACACGGCACTCAAGCAGGAAAACCAGCGTCTGGATGTGCAGATCAAGGAAATTTCGACACTCAAGCAGGAAATCGATTCCCTCAAGGCGCGCCAGCAGGCAGTAGAGGATTTGCAGGCAGATCGCAACCAGCCGGTTTATCTGATGGATGAACTGGTTTTGCAGACGCCGGAAGGCATCTACCTGAAATCGCTGAAGCAGGATGGCCAGCGCGTGGTTCTGGCGGGTTATGCCCAGTCCAACGAGCGCGTATCCGAATTTCTGCGCAATCTGGGCAACAATTCACCTTGGCTGGAAAAACCTGACCTGATCGAAATCAAGTCCGTCACGCTGGGACAAGGTCGTGACATGAAAAAAGTTTTTGATTTCACGGTCAATGTCGGTATCAAACGACCACGGGACAAGGATGCCGCCGATGCGGTGACAGCAGGGGCAGTTGGTAAAGCCGGAGTCCCACCCGCCATCGCGCCGCCTACCGGTGCGAAGCCCGCAGCCAGTGCTCCTCCGGCAGTCAGTCCTGCCGCGAGCGCTGTCAGTGCTGGCACGGCCAAACGATGATATCGGGAATGCGCCATGGCGACTAAACTGACAAACATTTCAAATTCTTTCAAATCGCAATTCAGTGGATTGCGAGGCCGACCACCCGGTCAATGGCCGTTCATCCCGCAGGTTTTCTGTGCGTTAGGCGTGCTGGTACTGGTTCTGTTTGCAGGATGGTATTTCTACTGGGATGGCCGTCTAGAGGCGCTCGACAAGGGTGCGCAAGACGAAGTGAAATTGAAAGAGGCTTACCGAAGCAAGATCCAGCAGGCAGTTAATCTTGATGCCTTGCGCAAGCAAAAGGAGCAGGTCGGGCAGTATGTCCAGACGCTTGAGAAGCAACTGCCGAACAAGGCGGAAATGGATGCGCTGCTGTCCGACATCAATCAGGCCGGTCTGGGTCGTGGTTTGCAGTTTGAGCTTTTCAAGCCTGGCCAGGTGGTGGTCAAGGACTACTATGCCGAACTGCCGATCGAGATCAAGGTTTCCGGCAGCTACCACGATGTTGCGTCCTTTACCAGTGATGTCGCGAACCTCCCCCGAATTGTGACCCTGAATAACCTGAACATCATCACCGGCAAGGATGGCGGGCTGGCGCTGCATGCTACAGCCAAGACCTTCCGTTATCTTGACAAGGACGAAATCGAGGCACAGCGCAAGGCCAAGGCGGAAGAAGCCAAGAAGAAAGGGGGCAAGAAATGATGCGCTCTCGTATAGGGGTGATTTCTTTGTTGGCGATGTCGGTCATTGTGGCGGGGTGTAGCCAGGATGCAGAGGTGCGCGAATGGATGGAGAAGACCAAAAGGGAGACCAAGGTTTTTGTTCCCAAGATTTCCGAACCCAAGTCGTTTGCGCCGTTTTCCTACGGCCGCAAAGATAGCGTTGATCCGTTCAATCCGGTCAAGTTGTCGGCGGCCATCGCCAAATTGCGCGCGCAGTCCGGGAAGGGCATCAGGCCGGATCTGGAACGGCGGCGCGAGCCGCTTGAGCAGTACCCGCTGGATACGGTAAAGATGGTGGGCATGCTGCAAAAGCCGGGCATGACTTATGCGATTTTGCAAATCGATAAAGCCATCTTCCAGGCCAAGGTGGGAAATTATGTCGGACAGAATTTTGGCATGATCACCAACATAACGGAATCAGGGGTCGACATCAAGGAAATCGTTCAGGACGCGGCTGGCGAGTGGGTTGAACGCAAGACCAGGCTGGAGCTGCAGGAAAGCACACAGACCGGAAAACAGCAGGAGAGCAAATCATGACAGCTTCGACAATTACTCAAGGCAAGGAATTTTTTATGACGGAAATGGCGAAGCTGCATCGGCGAGCAAAATTCAGTGCGGTTTTTTGCCTGTCGCTGTTTTGCGGACTGGTGTTTGCACAGGAAAATGCGATCCAGTCAGTTGAAGCACTTCAGCAAGGCTCCGGGGTGGTGGTCAAGGTTACGCTCAAGAACCCGCCAGCAAAACAGCCAATAGGATTTGCAATTACCAATCCGGCCCGTGTCGCTGTCGATTTTGCCGGCACCCGCAATGCGACGGGCAACTCGAAACAGGATATCAGTTTGGGCGAGGTGCGCAGTGTAAACATTGTCGAAGCCGGTGATCGTTCGCGACTGGTCTTCAACCTGAAAAACCCGTTGAATTTTTCGACCGAGGTGCGGGGCAATGTCGTCCTGGTAACGATCGATAAATCTCCGGGTTTGCCAGAAACGAAGCAGGTCGCGGCGGCGGTGGAGGCGATGCCACGCAGTGAGCAGCAGCCTGCGCCGGTAGAGGCACCATCAGCTGTTGCAGCGCCAGCCTATACGCCAATGCCAGCAGCAGTTGAAGCACCGGCGCCAATGCCCATTTCGCCATTGGCAGACAGAACATTGCTCAACATCGATTTTCGTCGCGGCACGATCGGCGAAGGACGCATCATCGTCGACTTACCCGGCAATCATATTGCGGTTGATGTGCGTCAGAAGGGCCGGTTCGTCGAGGTGGACTTCCTGAAAGCGAATGTGCCCGATGCCCTGCGCCGCCGCATGGATGTGACAGATTTTGGCACACCCGCCACCACCATCACCACCAAGCAGCACGGCGAAAATGTGCGCATGCTGATTGAGACTGCCGGCGTCTGGGAATACAGCGCGTATCAGAGTGATGCGCAGTTGGTGGTCGAGATCAAGCCCATCAAGGAAGACCCGAACAAATTGACGCAGGGCACGCAGGGTTATCGCGGCGAGAAGCTGTCGCTGAACTTCCAGAATGTCGAGGTGCGCGCCGTGCTGCAGGTCATTGCCGACTTCACCGGGCTGAACATCATTACCAGCGACACGGTCAGCGGCAATCTGACCTTGCGGCTGAAAGATGTGCCCTGGGATCAGGCGCTGGACATTGTGATGCGCGCCAAAGGGCTGGATATGCGCAAGAACGGGTCGGTTTTGTGGATTGCCCCCCGGGACGAGTTGCTGACCAAGGAAAAGCTGGAGCTGGAGCAGAGGTCACAGATTGCTGAACTCGAGCCGATCAGGATGGAGGTATTTCAGCTGAATTACCAGAAGGCACAGGCGTTCAGACGGGTGTTTGGCATCAAGGAGGACGGCACTACCGATCCCTCCAACAAGAACAGCATGCTGTCCAAGCGCGGTAGTGCGGTGCTCGACCCAAGATCCAACCAGATATTTATTACCGACATTCCGAGCAAGCTGGAAGAGATTCGCAAGCTGATAGAGAAGACCGACATTGCCCAGAAGCAGGTGATGATCGAGGCGCGGATCGTCGAAGCGGATGACAAGTTCAGCCGCAATCTGGGGGCAAAACTTGGTTTCTTTGGTGACGGATGGAAAAATGCCGCGGTCGGCAGCAGTTACGGCAACCTATCTGGAACCTCGAGTACACCAGGTACGGCGGTGAATCTGCCTGCGAACCTCATTGGCACTAATCCGGCCGGCACACTGGGGGTCAGCCTGTTCAATTCTGCTGCGACCCGATTTCTGAACCTCGAACTGTCTGCACTGGAAGCGGACAACAAGGGCAAGATCATCTCCAGCCCAAGGGTGGTGACGGGGGACAAGGTCAAGGCACTGATCGAGCAGGGAACGGAAATCCCCTATCTGACAGCAAGCAGCAGCGGCGCGACAACCATCCAGTACCGCAAGGCAGTGCTGAAGCTGGAAGTCACGCCGCAAATTACGCCGGACGGAAATGTCATCCTGACCGTCGATGTGAGCAAGGACAGTCCGAGTCTCGATATCCAGTTGACTTACGGCGTGGCCATTGACACCAAGCATGTGCAGACCGAGGTGCTGGTTGAGAACGGCGGGACGGTAGTGCTTGGCGGCATATTCCAGATGGAGCAACGCGACAAGGTGAGTCAGATCCCCTTTCTGGGAGACATACCCATTCTCGGGAACGCTTTCAAAAATACGGAGCGCACCAACAACAAGACGGAGTTGCTGATTTTCCTGACACCCAAGGTCATGTCAGGTCGACAGCCGAAGTAGAAAAATTATAAAGCCGGGATTTCCCGGCTTTATAATTTGAAGGCTATGACTACAAAAAACATTTTTCTCGTTGGGCTGATGGGTTCGGGCAAGACCACGGTCGGACGGGCGCTGGCAAAACGGCTGGGCATGCAGTTTGTCGATGCCGATCACGAGGTTGAGGCACGCACTGGCGCTTCAATACCGCTCATATTTGAGATCGAGGGCGAAGCAAGTTTTCGCCGTCGCGAGGCAGAAGTGATTCGTGACCTGACGGCGCGAAAAGGCATCGTGCTGGCAACGGGAGGCGGCGCAGTCCTCGATCCTCAGAGCAGGCAATACCTGAAAGAGCGTGGCACGGTTATTTATCTGCGGGCTAGCGTGAGCAGCCTGCTACATAGAACCCTCAACGACAAGAACAGACCTTTGCTGCAAACGGCAGATCCGCGCAAAAAGCTGGAGGAACTGGCGCAGCAACGGGAGCCGCTCTATCGCGAAGTCGCTCATATCACCATGGATACCGGTCGTCCGAATGCGCACGCGATGGTGCAGGCAATAATCTCCCAGCTTCCCGGATACGAGGAAGATGCAACCGGCATCGTTAGCGTAGAATCGCGCGACAGCAACCAACAACAGGAAATTGAATGAACGGGCAATACGCACCCATAACCCACTTGACGGTCGATCTGGGCGACCGCAGTTATCCGATCGAAATTGGGCAGTCATTGCTGGATGATTCCGGCTTGATCACAAAAAATGTAAACGGCAAACGGGTTGCGATCATTACCAACGATGTGGTGGCGCCGCTATATCTGGACAAACTGAGGCGATCGCTGGAGGCAGGCGGCAAGCAGGTGATATCAATCGTTCTGCCGGATGGTGAGCAGGAAAAAAACTGGGAAAGCCTGATGAAGGTGTTCGATGTGTTGCTGGCGGAAAAGTGCGATCGTCAGACGACGCTTATTGCGTTGGGCGGTGGCGTGATCGGCGATCTTACAGGCTATGCTGCAGCAAGCTACATGCGTGGCGTGCCCTTTATCCAGGTGCCGACCACCTTGCTGGCGCAGGTCGATTCGTCGGTGGGCGGCAAGACCGGCATCAATCACCCGCTCGGCAAAAACATGATTGGGGCGTTTTACCAGCCACAGTGCGTGATTGCGGACACCTCGACGCTTCAGACATTGCCGCAGCGTGAACTGGCGGCGGGACTGTCAGAGGTCATCAAACATGGCGCCATTACGAATACAGGATTTTTCGAGTGGATTGAAGCAAATATTGCCAAGCTGGTCGCCAAGGATGCGGATGCCCTGGCATATGCGATCCAAATCTCGTGCGAGATCAAGGCAGAAGTGGTGAGGCAGGATGAACGAGAAGGCGGTTTGCGCGCAATACTCAACTTTGGTCACACATTCGGTCACGCGATCGAGGCCGGACTGGGTTACGGCGAATGGTTGCACGGCGAAGCGGTTGGCTGCGGCATGGTGATGGCGGCTGATTTATCCTGCCGCATGGGCTTTATCGACGACACTGCAAAAAATCGCATCAAGGCACTGGTGCAGGCTGCCGGACTGCCGGTCGTCGCCCCCGACTTTGCCATTTCCCGCTGGATTGAAATGATGCAGGTTGACAAAAAGGCCGCCGGTGGCGAAATCAAATTCATCTTGCTCAAGCCGCTCGGATCACCCGTCATCACGGCGGCACCCCAGGATCTGCTCGAAGCGACTCTGATTGCCTGCGCCAGACGGGATGGTTGATCCAGCCACGCTTGCCCCCTACGCTGTACGAGCGACGGCGTCTCGTGGTCGTATTCATGTCGAGGCGCCGTCCTTAACCCGCACTGACTTCCAGCGCGATCGCGATCGCATCATTCATTCGGCAGCTTTTCGCCGGCTCGAATACAAGACGCAGGTTTTTCTGAACCACGAAGGCGATCTGTTTCGTACACGCCTGACGCACAGCCTTGAAGTGGCGCAGATTGCTCGCTCGATGGCGCGAAACCTGAGTATCAACGAGGATCTGGTCGAAGCGATATCGTTGGCACACGATCTTGGGCATACGCCGTTTGGACATGCGGGTCAGGATGCGCTTAACGAATGCATGAAGGATTACGGCGGGTTCGAACATAACCTGCAAAGCTTGCGGGTGGTCGATGTGCTGGAAGAACGATACGGCGCGTTCGACGGCCTGAACCTGATGTACGAGACGCGCGAAGGCATACTGAAGCGATGCTCCCCCGATATGGCGCAAAAGCTGGGCGAAATCGGCGAGCGCTTTCTTCGAAACCAGCAACCTTCTCTCGAAGCGCAGTTGACCAATCTGGCGGATGAAATCGCCTACAGCAATCACGACATCGATGACGGCTTGCGTTCCGGACTGCTTGTAACGGCACAACTGGAGCAGGTTGGCATTTACGCGCGGCACCGGCGCCAGGTGGAGGAGGTGTTGCCCGGTATCGGCGCGCGCCGCGCGATCCACGAGACGGTGCGGCGCATGATCAATTCACAGGTGGAAGATGCCATTCGCACGACCCAAGCGCGCATCCGTGATGCCAATCCGCAAAGTGTCGAAGATGTGAGGAATTTGCCGCCACTGGTTTCTTTCTCCGATGCCATGCGCGCTGAGACGGCGGAACTGAGGCTGTTCCTGCATGAAAATCTCTATCGCCATTACCGCGTCAACCGCATGACCAACAATGCGCGGCGCATCATCACGGAACTGTTTGGCGCATTCATGGACGCCCCGGGCATGCTGCCGCCGGATTATCAGGTTTTGCAAGCGGCGCGAGAAGTTCAGGCTCGCCGGGTGGCGGATTATGTTGCTGGCATGACGGATCGTTATGCAATCAGTGAGCGGCGGCGGCTGTTCGAGGTGGCTGAGAGCTGAAGCCGTAACGAAAAAAGGGCGCCGCAGGCGCCCTTTTTGATTTCTCTCTCCGTATCAGACCGGGGTCGAGGGTGTCGGCTCGGGTATGTGTTTGATGGTTTCCCGAGAGTGATCCTTGATTTTCCCTTTGTGCTTGAGAACAGTCCTGTCAAGTTTGTCAATGACCAGATCAATGGCAGCATACAAATCCTGAGACATACTTTCCACATGAATTGCTTTGCCGCTTAAGTTCAGGTTGATTTCAGCTTTTTGTCGTTTTTCCTTTTCCGGAAGGGTGTCTATGCTCAGAATGACCGAAATATCAATCACATTTTCAAATCGCCTTGTGACTCGGTCAAGCTTTGATTTTACATATTCCCGTATGGCGGGAGTCACTTCGAGATGATGCCCACTGATGGTGAGATTCATACAATTCTCCTAATGAAACAGCCGGTTTTTGCCTTGCGTTGCCCGTGTATCCTGAGCCGCGCAGGATGAAACGACTTAATGAAACAACTACAAAGACTTGCGCAGGTTAACGGGGGGAATTTTCAGGGCTTCGCGATATTTTGCGACGGTTCGTCTTGCGATGACCATGCCTTGTTCCCCGAGCATCTCTGCAATTTTGCTGTCGGAAAAGGGATTTTTTGGGTCTTCAGCTCCTATTAGTTGCTTTATCAGTTCACGAATCGCCGTTGAAGATGCTTCACCCCCTGCTTCCGTAGCGATGTGACTGCCAAAAAAGTATTTCAACTCAAACATCCCATGCGGGGTCAGCATGTATTTCTGGGTGGTAACGCGAGAAATGGTGCTCTCGTGTAAGCCTAGTGTATCAGCAATCTCACGCAGCACAAGGGGGCGCATGGCCACTGCACCATGCGAAAAGAAGTTCTTTTGACGTTCGACAATAGCCTGTGCAACGCGGAGGATGGTGTCAAAGCGTTGCCGCATATTTTTGATCAGCCATTTTGCCTCCTGCAGTTGTGATGCGAGTGTTGCATCTCCCCGGTTGTTCTTCAGGATGCCTGCATACATCGAATTAAGTTGCAAGCGAGGGATCACTTCCTGATTCAGGTCAACCTGCCAGCCATTTTTACTGCGGCTGACGATGACATCCGGCACGACGGAGTCAGCGGCATCATCGGCGAAGGATGCGCCGGGGTGCGGGTGGCATTGACGAATAACGACTTGCGCCTCGCGCAGATCTTCGTCATCGCAATCTAGCGCCTTCTTCAGTTTGTTGAAATCGCGCTGCGCAAAGAGGGCAAGATGATGCTCGACGATCGCAAGCGCTCTCTTGCGGGTCACGAATGGGATGCGAGGCAATTGCCGAATCTGGAGTGCTAGGCATTCCGACACGCTGCGAGCGCCGATGCCGATCGGCTCGAATTTTTGCAGCAGGGCCAGTGCTGCCGATATTTCTTCCATGTCAATGCCGAGTTCGGTCGGCAGCCAGGACAGGATGTCTTCGAGCGATTCCTGCAGATAGCCGTTGTCATCGAGTGCGTCAATCAGCAGCGTGACCAATGCCTGGGTGCGCTGGCCGCGCACGGTAAGGCGCATCTGTTCCAGCAGATGTTCGCGCAGCGTTTCGTGATGAGCCTCGATTTGCGGACGGGAATCCTCGTCGTCCGGTGATTTGCTGGAGCGAGAGGAATCGTCAAAACTCCAGTCGGAATCAGGCGCATCGGCATGCTGACGGTCGTCGTCGGCGCGGGACGATTCTGACGGCTGATCGCCGGGAGTGTTTTCTGGCGCGCCTTCGGTGGCGGGGCCTTGCTGATTGATGGCACCGTCTGCCAGCAGTCGCAGCGAACGATCCAGCGGGTCGTCCAGTCGCTCCAGCAGCGGATTGTTCAGCATGATCAGCTCAAGTTCCTGCTGCAGTTCCAGTGTCGACAGTTGCAGCAGGCGGATCGATTGCTGCAGTTGCGGTGTCAACGCAAGGTGTTGCGAGGTGCGGAGTTGAAGAGATTGTTTCATGCCGCTGCTCCCTTACATCCGGAAATGTTCGCCCAGATAGACGCGCCGTACCGACTCGTCGGTGATGATTTCATCCGGATGACCGCTGGCCAGCACCGATCCCTGATTGATGATGTAGGCGCGATCGCAAATGCCGAGCGTTTCACGCACATTGTGATCGGTGATGAGCACGCCAATGCCGCGTTCTTTCAGAAAGCGCACGATACGCTGGATCTCGATGACGGCAATCGGATCGATGCCGGCGAACGGCTCGTCCAGCAGGATGAAGCGCGGATTGGTCGCTAGCGAGCGCGCGATTTCTACCCGTCGCCGCTCGCCGCCGGAAAGTGACATCGCCTGATTGGCGCGGATTTTCTCAATTTGCAGTTCTGCCAGCAGACGGTTCAGGCGCTCGTCCATATCGCTCTTGGTGAGGGGCTTGCCCTCATCCTGCTGCAATTCCAGCACGGCGCGGATGTTGTCCTCGACATTCAGTTTTCGAAAAACCGATGCTTCCTGCGGCAGATACGACAGGCCGAGCTTGGCGCGCCGGTGGATCGGCAGTCGTGAAATATCGGTGCCGTCAAGGTGGATGCTGCCACCGTCGGACGGCACCAGACCGACGATCATGTAAAACGAGGTGGTTTTGCCGGCACCGTTCGGCCCGAGCAGGCCGACCACCTCGCCGCTTTCGACGCTTAATGACACATCGTGGACAACTGTTCGTTGCCCATAAGATTTTTCCAGGCCTTGAACGACTAGGGTGCTGTTTGCCATGTTACTTGCCCTTTTCACTTTCCTGGATCTTAGGCGCGTCAACGACTATTGGTTTGTTCGCGCTTTTGGATTTTGCCTTGTCGCCACCTTTGCTTTTGTTCTCGTCGCGTGGCTGGATGACGACCTTGATGCGTCCTGCGCCCGGTTTGCTGACGCCGGTGGCGGAATTGTTGACCGAATAGAACTCCGTCTTCGCATCGTAGGAGATGTATTCGCCATCCACTTCGTCCGTCACTTTTGTCCCGTCTAGCCGTTTCAGCTTGGCGCGGGTAAATAGCTTGGAGACTTCCGTTTTGCCATCATATTCCATGCGTACCGCATAGCCCTCGATCCAGAGATTCGGGCCGCCATCGCGCTTCTGGCGGAAGGAAGCCAGACCACCAGCAGGTGCATAGAGCGTACCGTACTGGTAGCCGGCCGCGTCCTGTTTCAGAACCATTTTGTGCCCCTTCATGATCAACGAGCCGCGCGTCATCCGCACATTGCCGATAAAGGTGTTGACTTGCGACACATCGTCGTAATTCATTTGGTCCGCTTCGATGTTGGTCGGTTGCTTGGCGTCGGCTTTTTCCGCGCGCGCACCCGTGGAAACGGCCAGCCCAAGGGTCAGAAACAAAATGAGGGGGAGGGATTTCATGGGCTGTTCCGCTATTGGTTAAGGTCTGGGAGCCATGGTGACGCGAGTCTGGTGATGCAGTCGCATCTCGCCGGTGGCATTGTTGGCGAACATGCCGACGCCATGCATGGTCGAGTAGCCGCGCTGGATGGCGACGGGCTTATCGGTTTGCATCGTGTCTTCATCAGGAAAAACAAGCAGGTATTCGGTTGCGATGCGCAGAGATTCGGTGGTTGCTGTCGCCGGCCGGTCCCCTTTCACATTGCCGTGCATATGTACTTTGGTGCCGTCATCCTTGACGATGGCGCTATTGGACCGCATGGTCTGCGGGGGGCGCGATTCGTCCAGGCTCTTGTAGACCGGCAGGTCAATCAGCAGGGAATCATCTGCCGGGTAGTGCGTCAATTTCGTGCCGGTTAAGTGATATTGCGGCTTCCCGCTCGGCAGCATTTTCACGAAGTTGAAGTTATAGACGAAATAATCCGGCTCGGTTCTTTGCTCCGAAAATTGCGAATCCGATGTGCTGCGCTTGATGACCATGGTCAGCCAGAAGCTGCCCAGCGCCATGAAAATGGCCAGTGCCAAAATGACTGTCAGGCGAAAGCGCAATGCGGAGCGGGCGCTGCTCATGTCAGCCGTTTCCCAGATAGGGCGCGAGCGCCTTGTCGTAGTTGCCTTGTGCGCGCAGGATAAAGTCACAAATGTTGCGTACCGCACCCATGCCGCCGGAGTCCTGCGTGACGAAATGCACGCGGGATTTCACTTCCGGGTGACCGTTTGGCACGCTGACGGCAAACCCGACGCGCATCAGCGCGGGCAGATCGATAATGTCGTCACCAGCGAATCCGCACACATCTGCCGTCAGTCCGGTCTGCTTGAGCAGCCGGTTCAGTGCATCACTTTTGTTATGCACGCCCTGCTGCACGAAATGGATGCCCAGATCGGTTGCGCGGCGCGTCACGATGGGCGACTGGCGCGCAGTGATGATGGCGGTTTGCACGCCGGATTCCTGCAGCAGGCGGATGCCCAGCCCGTCATGCACATGAAATCGTTTTATGACAACGCCTTCTTCGCCAAATTGCAGGCCGCCGTCGGTCAGTACACCATCGACATCGAAAATCATCAGTCTGACTTTGGCTGCGCGGGCGATCGCATCGATATGCATCAGATCACCTTTGCCTGGGTCAGGTCGTGGATATGGAGTGCGCCGACCAGGATGCCATCGGCGTCGGATACCAGCACTTGGTTGATCCGGTATTCCTCCATCACGCCAACAGCATCCACCGCCAGCTGGTTTGGTCCGATACTGCGCGGATTCTTGCGCATGACTTCGGCCATGGTCAGCGCGGTGAGACTTTGTCCCGATTCGATCAGACGCCTGAGATCGCCGTCGGTAAAGATGCCGACGGCGCGTCCGGTATCGTCGATGATTGCGGTCATCGCCAGTCCCTTGCGCGAAATTTCCATCAGTGCAGCGATTAGTGAGGTGTCCGGTTTGACGCACGGCATCGCATTGCCGGTGCGCATGACATCCTTTACCAGCGTTAGCAACTTGCGGCCCAGTGCACCACCGGGATGCGAGCGCGCAAAGTCCTCTTCGCGAAATCCCCGGGCATCGAGTAGCGCGACTGCAAGCGCATCGCCCAGTGCCAGCGTCGCCGTGGTGCTGGCGGTGGGTGCCAGATTAAGCGGACAGGCTTCTTTCTCGACGCGGATATTCAGATGCACATTGGCCAGTTGCGCCAGACTGGATTGCGGATTGCCCGTGATCGCGATCAGTGGCGCACCCATGCGCTTGATGATTGGGACGATGGTTGTCAGCTCATCGGCTTCACCCGAATACGAAATCGCGATGAAGGCGTCCTTGGACTTGATCATGCCCAGATCGCCATGTGCGGCTTCCGACGGGTGGACGAACAGTGCTGGTGAGCCGGTCGAGGCCAGCGTTGCGGCGATCTTGCGCGCAATATGGCCGGACTTGCCAACGCCGGATACGACCACGCGCCCGTCGCACCTCAGCAGCACTTCCACCGCCTTCGCGAAGCTGCCGCTGGCGTCATTTGCCAGCCGCTCTTTCAGCGCCAGCAGCGCATCCGCCTCAATTTGCAGGGTGTCGCCAGCCAGTTGCAGCGAACGCTGTGGATCGAAGACGGGAGGTGGGGTTTCAGGGGCGGAATTTCTCATGAGCGAAGTATAAACGAAATCATAAAAGCAAAAACCCTGCCATGCCGAAAATAGCTCTGTAAGCGTTACAATATCGCCTGACTGTCAATCCCGCCCTCATGCATACACCCCTCGAATTCACGCTTCTGTTGCTCGCCTTCGCTGTTGTCGGGGTGGTTGCCTTTCGCATGCTGCAGTTGCCACCGATTCTGGGCTATCTGGTGGTGGGCATTCTGGTCGGTCCGCACACGCCCGGTTTTGTCGCCGATAGCAAGACACTGCATGCCTTGTCCGAATTTGGCGTTGTGTTCCTGATGTTTTCCATCGGCCTGGAGTTTTCCATGCCGAAGCTGATGTCGATGCGGCGCATTGTGTTCGGTCTCGGTCTGTCGCAGGTTTTGCTGTCGATCGGGGCGGTGATGGTGTTCGGCCTGCTGGGCGCAGCACTGCTTCCCCGGCTGGCTGGTATCACCTGGCAAGCGGCGTTTGCGATCGGCGGCGCGTTTGCGATGTCATCCACGGCCATTGTGTCCAAATTACTGGCAGAACGGATGGAACTGGAAACCGAGCACGGCCGCCGCATCTTCGGCATCTTGCTGTTCCAGGATCTGGCATTGGTTCCGCTTCTGATACTGGTGCCGGCGCTGGTGACCAAATCGGACGATCTGGCTTACACGCTGGCGCTGGCTTTGGGCAAGGCAGTGCTCGTCATGGTACTCCTGCTGTTCATTGGCCAGAAACTGATGCGCTGGTGGCTGACACTGGTTGTCAAGCGCCGCTCGCAGGAACTCTTCATGCTCAACCTGCTGCTGATCACGCTCGGCGCGGCGTGGATTACCGAGCGGGCCGGCCTGTCGCTGGAGTTGGGCGCCTTTATCGCCGGCATGCTGATCTCCGAGACGCAGTACAAGCATCAGGTTGAGGTTGACATCCAGTCCTTCCGTGATGTGCTGCTGGGGCTGTTCTTTGTTTCTGTTGGCATGCTGCTCAATGTCCAGGTGCTGCTGGACAACTGGTGGATTGTTCTGCTGATGCTGGCCGGGCCGATTGTTTTCAAATTTGCGCTCATCGCCGGGCTGGCAAAATTTTTTGGTTCTTCGCTCGGTGTCAGTCTGCGCACCGGTCTGGCGCTCGCGCAGGCGGGTGAATTTGGCTTTGTGCTGCTCAATCAGGCAGGAGGCTTGAAACTGGTCGACCCGGTATTCATTCAGGTGATTCTCGCCTCCATGGTCCTGTCGATGCTGATTGCCCCGCTCCTGATCGCCAAGTCGGACGCGATTGTGATGAGGTTGTGTGCCAGCGAATGGATGACGCAGTCACTGGCGCTAACCAGTCTGGCCAGCCGCACCATATCGACACAGGGTCATGTGATCATCGCCGGGTTCGGTCGTACCGGGCAGAGTCTGGCGAAACTGCTGGAAGAGCAAAACATTCCTTACCATGCGCTGGATCTCGACCCGGAGCGCGTACGCGACGCCGGTCTGGCGGGCGCGCAGGTGTCGTACGGCGACGCGACCCGGCGCGAAAGTCTGGTCGCGGCCGGCATTCATCGTGCTGCGGCGCTAGTGATTACTTACGCCGAAACCCCGTCAGCGCTGCGGGTGATGCATTTTGCGCACGAACTGGCACCCAAGCTGCCGATCGTCGTTCGCAGTCTAGACGGCAGCGATTTTGAGCAGCTGAAAGAGGGTGGTGCGACCGAAATCGTGCCAGAAGCGATCGAAAGCAGCATGGTGCTCGCCCTGTTCACTATTCGTGCGCTTGGTGTGCCCACCAAGCGGGTGCTGCGCATCATCCAGGACACCCGCAAGGAGCGCTACGCGTCCCTGCGCAGCTACTTTCAGGGCGCGGATGAGGCGCCAGAACAGTTGGGGCGGACGCGCAAGCATTCCGTCACGCTGCCCGAAGAGGCAAGGGCGGTTGGCCAGACCATAGCGGAACTCGATTTGCCCTCGCTGGGCGTCGATGTTGAAACGGTGCGGCGCGGCAAGGAAAAACTGAAACCCACTCACAATATGGTGCTGCTGGCGGGCGATGTGCTGGTGTTGCGCGGTACGCCGGATTGTGTGGCCGAGGCCGAGCGGGCGATGCTGCTGTAGCGCAAGACTCGAAGACGATCTCTTAAAATAATTATACTACCCCGGAGTAATTTTCCTCCGGCGCTTCCATGTTAGTTATAAGCCATTTTTTGGCATATACTCCCGCTTTTTTGCCATTTTTGGCACCTATATTTGCCTGTATTTTGTGCAAATTGGTCGCAAAAGCACCAGAAAATACGCTCGCGAGACCATTTTGGGTCAACTAATAACGCGGCGCGTTATTAGTGCTTCGGCCGATTTGCTGGCGAGTGTGTAACACAAAAGCAGCTTGCTTGACGGATTGCTAAGCCGATTTGATAATGGAATGCCGCTTCACAGTTTGCAATCCAGTCACACTATTTCGTTTCACCCAACGCTCAGCCCGCGCCCCGAAGTGCATCAGATCAGGAGGATTCAAATGGCCCACCTTCTTCGTGTATTCATGTTCACCATCCTGCTGGCTCTGACGGGCAGCGCCGCCGCCCGGATCGTGATGCCTTTCCCGCCGCTGCTGCGCATCACGGACACGGCGGCGCAATCGGTGCGGCTGGTGGCGATGAAGGTCGACAGCCAGATCGTCGGGCATCTGGCAAAAACGACCGTAGAACTCTCTTTCCGCAATCCCAATAATCGCATCCTTGAAGGTGAGCTTCAATTTCCGCTGCTGGACGGTCAGCAGGTGACGGCCTTCGCACTCGATTTCGACGGCAATTGGCGATCGGCCGTGCCGGTGGAAAAGGCCAAGGGGCAGGCCGTGTTTGAAGAAGTCACGCGGGCGCGCATCGATCCGGCGCTGCTGGAAGTCACCAAGGGCAACAACTTCAAGCTGCGCATCTATCCAATTCCTGCGCAGGGGAGCCGCAAGGTATCACTCACCATCACCGAGCGCCTGACGACCGCAAAATCAGGCAAAAACGCCGCCGCGCTCTATCGGCTACCGCTGCCGGTCGCGGAAAAACTGGAATCCTTCGAATTCCGCCTGCTTGCGACGGGGCTGGCGGTCAACCAGACTCGCGTGCTGCGCGGTCTGAACGGCGCCAAGTGGTGGCATAGCGAAGGCGAGGCCAGGCTGGGGCTCAGCCGCAAGGATTACAAGCCGGAGCCGCGCGTGGAAATCGCGCTGAGGCAGCCGGATCGTGCGCTGGCATTTTCCGAAGAGAAAGATGGCAGCCATTATTTTTATGCAGAAGTTCCGGGCGTGGATATGGGGCGCGCTACGCGACCGGCGCCGAAGCAACTCGCGCTGGTCTGGGATGCGTCCGGTTCCGGCGCGGCACGAGATCACAACCGTGAATTCGCATTGCTGGATGCCTGGTTCAAGGCGGTTGGCAACACCGAGGTGCGCCTGAGTCTGGCGCGGGATGTCGCTGAGGATGGCGGGCAGTTCAGCATCCGCAACGGCAACTGGTCGGTACTGCGCGCGGTGCTGGAAAAAGTCGCCTACGACGGTGCGACCAGCGCAGCGGCTTTCAAGCCGACTGCAAGCGCCGATGCCGTCATGCTGTTTTCTGATGGGCTGACCAACTATGGCGCTACCGCCATGCCGCGCTTCGATGTGCCGTTGCTGGCCGTAAGCGCCGCAGAGTCCGCTGACACTTCGCGCCTGCGTCACGCTGTCAATCAAAGCAGTGGCGCCTTTGTGGATCTCATGCAGACTCCCCCTGCCGCTGCCGCAAAGATTTTGCGCGAAATGCCAGTGCAATTGGCGAGCCTGCGTGCCAGCGGCGCGAAAGAACTGGTCGCGTCAGCGCGCGACCCAGTGACTGGGCGCATCAGTGTGGCCGGTATTCTGACTGAGCCGGAAGCGGTAGTAGAAGTTGAATGGTGCACGCCGTCTGGACAGAGCAGGAAGCAAAACATCAAGATCAAGCAGGGGCGCAACGCAGGGGTGTTCGCAGCGCAGGAATGGGCGCGCCTCAAGCTCGCCGGACTGGAGCCGGAATACGAACTCAACCGCGCCGAGATCACGCGTCTGGGCAAAATATTCTCGCTTGTGACACGTGGCACTTCGCTTATCGTGCTCGATCGGGTCGCAGACTATGCGCGCCACGCTCCAACCCCGCAACCTACACCGGCGTGTTCACGCCAATCCGCGATCTGTTCTCGAATGTGCCAGTCTCGCGCGAACGCGGTTACACGCCGGGGCGGTTTTCCTTCAATGTGAAGGGCGGTCGTTGCGAAGCCTGCCAGGGCGACGGTGTGCTGAAAGTCGAAATGCACTTCCTGCCGGATGTTTATGTGCCGTGCGATGTCTGCCACGGCAAACGCTACAACCGCGAGACGCTGGAAATCCGCTACCGCGAAAAGAATATTTCCGATGTGCTGCAGATGACGGTTGAGGAAGCGTTCGAATTCTTCAAGCCAGTGCCCGTGATCGCGCGACGCCTGCAAACGCTCTTGGATGTCGGCCTCGGCTACATCCGTTTAGGCCAGAGCGCCACCACGCTGTCCGGCGGCGAAGCGCAGCGCGTAAAACTGTCGCTGGAACTGTCCAAACGCGACACCGGCCGCACGCTGTATATTCTGGACGAGCCAACAACCGGCCTGCACTTCCACGACATTGATCTGCTGCTGAAGGTGATCCACCGCCTGCGCAATCAGGGCAACACGGTGGTGATCATCGAGCACAACCTCGATGTGATCAAGACGGCGGACTGGATAGTGGATCTCGGCCCCGAGGGGGGCGCAGGCGGTGGGGAAATCATTGCGACCGGCACGCCGGAGCAAGTCGCGAAAAATCCGGACAGCGCGACCGGGACATATCTTGGGCAGGCGTTGAAGAAACGATAGACCCGATCAGTAATTTTTATTGGAGAAAACTATGAGCAATTCCGTACACGGGCACGAGGTGATGCACTTCATGCTGGAGAAAGAAGGCGAGAGCTTTTCGAAAGAAAGTCTGAAGGAAGCGATTGAAGCCCGCTTTGGCGCCGATGCGCGTTTTCATACCTGCAGCGCGGACGGCATGGCTGCCGAGCAGTTGATTGATTTTCTTTCCGCCAAAGAAAAGTTTGTCGAAACCGGGAGCGGGTTTAATACGCGGGCTGACATGATTTGCACCCACTAAATCTTCTAGCAAATAACCTTGGTCAATCCCCGATTATTTGATTGATTTTCGATTTGTCGTTTTTCGTCTGTAATGGTTGCCAGCTCACTTTTTATGGCCTCAAGATGACTAACAACATATTTGTACCAAAGCTTTTTCTTCTCGATATCAAATCTATAAACGCCGCCAATAATACTGATGACACCACCAATCCCTGCCACAACTGTCGGAACTTCTGGCCCAATAGTGGCGAAGGTAATAGACAAAAGTCCGCAGGCTGTAATAAATAGGACTAGGTTTATATTAAGAAGCGCAGACCAATATTCCAATCGCTCGATTCTTGGCTTCAGAAAAAATATCCATTCGTCTAACCCAATTAGATTGTCGCTCCTACTGGATGCCAAAGCTTCAGATATGTCTCGACGAAACAAACTGAAATGTATTCGGTCTTTATCAAATTGCTCCGTTAGCTGTGAAACCTTACCCCTGGTTTCCTCCCTCATCCACTTAAACCCACTGTGATCCAAACTGTACTTGTCTGCAGTGTTGTGTGTAAGAAAATGTATAAAGTTGTTTGACATATCTACCCCTATTCAAAAAACTGAAATTGATAGCTTCGATATTAAGGGAACGAGGCTCGATTTATTGGCCCCCTTTTTTAGCGCTGGTCAACCAGTTCGCCCAATGCTTCGAGTTTTGTCCATGGGATAAGTCCCACCCCGAAACCGACATGCAAAGGATTCAAAAACATGGCCGCGATCACAATAAACAGCGCAGGCAGCATGGACAGCTTCATGACTCCTGATGCCATATTAAGAAACATGGTGAGGACGCAAAGAGCAAAAGGGGCAAACTCAATTTATTTTAAATGACCGCATCAGCTTCTACATACTTGACAATCGTGACCGGTACCGTGGACGCATGCAACACCGCCTGCGAGACCGAGCCAAGCAGCGCGCTGCGCAGCGCTCCCCAACCCCGGGCGCCCATGATGATGGCATCACAAGCATGGCGCTGTGCGATCTCGATCAGCGTTTCTGCCGTGTCGCCTGATCCGATCTCGCGTTCATAGGATTCGCCGGCGGTGCTGAGCAGGGCCTCTGCACCTTCCAGCGCACGCGAACCAGCTGCGCCGCTGACTCGCTCCAGCACATCGGAATGAGGGGTTAGCAAAAACTCATACAGATAAGTTGATTCCTGCACGGTAGCCAGCACGAAGCTGGCCTTCAAGCCGTCTTGCTTCAAACGCAAAGCGTAGCGGACGGCAGCCAGTGCATGTTCAGAACCGTCGACGGGCAAAAGGATTTTCATCATTCAATTACCAGTTAAAAATAATCGGAGACAGCCCACGGATTCATCCGGCCTTTTCATTGCAAACCCTATCGATAAACCTCGCGCCGGTTTCCTAGCTGAACCACCAGCACACGCAGCAACCCATCCTGAATATCGCAAATCACCCTGCAGTCGCCAACCCGATAGCGCCAGAGGCCGCCAAGCGGCCCGGTCAATGCCTTGCCGGTGTTGCGCGGGTTTCCGGACCGGTGATGCGTTCATTCATGTAATCGCGCCATCTGCCTGTAGAGCCTGCGCAACTGCTCTCTGGCAGTATTGGTTTAATCAATCTCCCAGGCCAAGGTCTTCCCTCACCGCGGCGGCGGAATGCGTCTGTTCCCGCCCCTTGCGGACGCGCTCGAGCACATCAGACGCAAGGT
>Ga0351946_1014_pt1 | contig 23300 bp, 21 predicted proteins | sample BONcelT113001F15_FD_206832 | JGI IMG/M metagenome (GOLD analysis project Ga0351946, IMG submission 206832) | Enriched cells from coal bed in the Powder River Basin, Montana, United States - BONCAT cells T11 rep3 HSBNCT.T11.300.1.F15 ...
ATTCATCTCCAGCATGGCGATGATCCCGTTTGGCGTTGGCGCGTTCCTATTCTATTATCTGCTGGTCAAAAGCAAGGCTCTGCCCACGTGGATCTCGGTGTGGGGATTGGTCTCGATGTTTTTGGTGCTCTTTGGCGTTCCATTAATGGCTTACGGCGTCAAAATCCCCTTTGCGATTGTCTTCCCCTATGTGCCATTTGAATTTTTTGTCGCTGGATACGTCTTAATCAAAGGGCTGAGAGAAAAAGCACTTGATAATATATAATAAAGCATGATTTTTAAACAAAAGACAACCTGAGTTTTCTAGATGCCTGTAAATGTACCCAACCTTAACAGATGGGTACATTCTCATTTTTTATATAATTAAGTCTATTTTTTAGTCATTCAAGCAATAACCATATCACATAGTGAATTAACCAGTTTAGTTTAACGGAGACAATCAATGCGTAAATACAACATCCATGCTGATTTTAGAAAATACGAAAAAATCCAGCTTCCTCTATCTCCGTGGGTCTTGCCGTTATTGAATGGTGTTATTTCAACCGGATTTGATCTGGTCAAACTTCCTGAAGGCGTGAGGCTAACCAAACAAACCATCCCGGGCTATCAAGATGGACAAATTGAAGTGTCAATTTTTGAACCCTCTAATATCCAAACCAACGCTCCTTGCCTGGTTTATTTGCACGGAGGTGCCTTTATCTTGAAAGCCTCCCCTTATCTCAAAACATTGGTCTGTACCTATGCTTTAAAAACACCCTGCAAAGTCGTTTATGTTGATTACAGGTTGGCGCCCAAATATGCCTTCCCGGTCGGGCTTGAAGATTGCTATGCCGCATTCGAATGGGTTCATCACAATGCAAAAGAACTTGGCATTGATATAAACAGAATTGCCATTGGCGGCGACAGCGCCGGCGGCAATCTGGCGGCTGCAGTCAACCTGATGGCTCTGGATAGAAACACTCCGACCGCGTGTTTTCAAATGCTGATTTACCCGGTTACGGATTCCAGACAGCAAACCGAATCTATCAATCAATATTTTGACACCCCTCTATGGAATTCAAGACAAACCGCAAAAATGTGGAAGTTGTATCTCGGCAACGGAATACCTGTCAAAAAAGAATATGCATCCCCAATTGAAGCCGCATCATTGGAAAAAATGCCTGCCACCTATATTGAAGTGGCTGAATACGACTGTCTGCGCGACGAAGGAATCAATTTTGCAGAAGCGCTGCAGAAAAACGGTGTTCAGGTTGAACTCAACAAGACAACCGGCACAATCCACGGGTTTGAAATTGCAGAATCAAGTGAATTGGTGCATCAGATCGTTGCCAAACGAATTGCTGTACTAAAAAGAGCGTTTGATCCTTCAGAAATATAAGGAGAAGACCCCATGTTTATCGATATCACATTGCTCGTCACCCCTGAATTGATCGAAGCAGCTCATGGCAACGAACAAAAAAGCTTTTCAGGGCATATGGGGACGCATTTCGATGTCATGAACAAAGAGTTCCCCCTGGAGAACTTGAGACGGAGTGCGGTAGTTTTTGATGTGAGCAAGGTGACTAATAGAGAAATCAGCCTTGAAGATATCAACCTCAATTTAATGGAAAGCGGCATGTTTGTCGCTTTCCATTCAGGATTTATTGAAAAAGTCGGCTATGGCGGTAAGATTTACTTTTCAGACCATCCCCAGCTTTCAAATGAACTAATCGATGCACTGCTTGAGCGCCAAATATCAATCATCGGCGTTGATTTTGCAGGAGTGAGACGCGGTCCGGAACACACCCCCAAGGATCAATACTGCGCAGATCGCGGGGTATTCATTGTTGAAAATCTGTGCAACTTAAGTGAAATCTTGCAAGGCAAACCTTTTGCACGGTTTATGGCGCACACATACCCCATCAAATACGCTGCCATGACCGGGCTTCCATGCAGGGTTGTGGCTGAAATCTAGCTTTTTTCCAATTCATTCTGTATACTAATAAGAACCATTTTTAGAAAATTACCGGTACGGTTATCATCAGAGAATTCAATCTGTATGGTTTAGCCTTATTCACAATCATCAACTCTTTTTGATCATTGGGTAATTTGCTACACAATCTCTTGATAAAAGAATAAAAGGACCCCAGATGAATGCTATATTCAACCGCCGAAGCATACGGAAATTCACCAAACAGGAAATTTCAGACGAGACAATTGAAACACTCTTGAGAGCCGCCATGGCTGCGCCCTCTGCAGGCAATCAGCAGCCCTGGCACTTCATTGTGATAAAAGATGAAGAAATCCTGTATGAGATTCCCAAGTTTCACCCCTATTCGCAAATGCTCAGGGATGCGGCATGCGCCATCGTGGTCTGCGGCGACCTGGTTCTTGAAACAAATAAAGGGTTTTGGGTGCAAGATTGCTCAGCCGCCACCGAAAACATTCTGATTGAAGCCACCGACCTCGGACTCGGTTCAGTATGGCTGGGAGTTCACCCTGACAAAGACAGGGTAAAACCGGTCCAATCTTTATTAGGGCTGCCAGAAACTGTGGTTCCGCTGTGTATCATCGCTTTGGGTTATCCAACAGAAAGCAAACGCCCGGTAGACCGTTTTAACAAAGCAAGGATCCATCGAGACAAGTGGTAAATAGGCTGCTGTGATGAGCCCATTTAAAATCATCAATACAGACAGATTATCCATCATGCCTCTCGGTCTTCAAGACAAAGAGGTCTTTTTAGCTTATCGAGGCAATCCCACAGTCTATCAGTTCCAATCCTGGTATCCCCCGAGCCTTCAAGAAGTTGAGAATTTTATCCGCCATAATTTGACGGTAATTCCAAACACAAACGATACATGGCTGCAATTAGGTGTCTACCTGCACAACGACGCTTTAATCGGGGATATGGGCATCCATTTTCTGGAGGATGATGCCCAGGTGGAAATCGGCTATACGCTGGCGCCTGAGCATCATGGTCAAGGCTATGCTGCTGAAGCCGTTAAAGCCGTGCTGGACTATTTGTTTTTCACATTAAACAAACACCGAATAACCGCATCAGTTGACCCTGCCAATCAAAAATCAATCAACCTGCTCAAAAAACTAGGTTTCCGCCAGGAGGCACACTTTAGAAAGAGTGTGCTCATCCGCGGCGAGTGGTGTGATGATGTGATCTTTGCCATATTAGAAGAAGAATGGAAAACATTGAGGTGAAGCATGTATGAATTAAATCAAGTTGGAGAAAAAACCTATTACATCGAATCCCCGGCCAAGATCGGGGTCTACAAACTGAGCGGCTCAGAAGTTTGCCTGATTGACAGCGGCAACGACAAAGATGCCGGCCGCAAGGTGCAAGGCATTTTAGCCGAACAAGGCTGGAATTTGAAATTCATCCTCAACACCCACTCCAATGCGGACCACGTGGGCGGCAATGCAGTTTTGCAGCAGCGATTAAGCATACCAGCCTACACCAGCAGCATCGAAGCCTGCTTCAACCGCTTCCCCATTTTGGAATCATCCTTTCTTTACGGCGGCTATCCGGTCAAGGAACTGCGCAACAAGTTCCTGATGGCGCAGTCCTCCGAGGCTAATGATCTTGCAAATTTCACTCTACCGCAAGGGCTTGAAATCCTCCCGCTCGAAGGACACTACTTTGGCATGTTCGGCGTCAAAACGGATGACGGCGTCTGGTTCCTCGCAGATTGCATGATGGGCGAAAATATCCTGCAAAAATATCATGTCTCATTTTTATATGATGTGGCAGCCTATCTGGCAACATTGGACAAAGTAGAAAAACTCGAGGGTACCTTGTTCATCCCGGCGCATGCCGCAGCCTGCAAGGATATCAAACCGTTGGTGGCGGCCAACCGGCAAAAGGTTATAGAGATCAGTAAAAAAATGCTCGAATGGTGCCGGGAACCTGTCACATTTGAAGGTATCTTAAAAAAGACTTTCGATCATTATGGGCTCTCTATGGATTGGAATCAATACGTACTGGTCGGCAGCACCATCCGCTCATATTTGGCTTACTTGCATGATGCCGGAAAGATATCATCCACATTTGAAAATAACCAACTATTATGGCTGGCTGACCTGAAGTAAAGACTTCAGGTATAATCGCACTTGAATTATCAAAGATAAAAACACAGTTCCGGTTGGTAGTCCGGACGCAGATAAATTCTGTCAGTAACCTGCCTCCTTGGTTGTCCATTCTTTGATCCATCTTTTTCAAGGAGGATTTTTTATGGAGGCTGTTAGTTCCAAACTAACTGTATATTTTGAAAACCCGTTTTGGGTGGGCGTCTTTGAACGCCATGCTGATGGCAACCTGCAAGTGTGTAAAGTTGTTTTTGGGGCGGAACCAAAAGATGGTGAACTATACGAGTTCATCCTGACGAAATGGAATAATCTCGTTTTTAGTGATGCGATTACTGATAGCAGCTTTAGGCTAAAACCTGTCAATCCCAAACGGATACAAAGACTGGTTAAGAAAGAAGTCGCCAATAGCGGCATCGGAACCAAAGCGCAGCAAGCTTTGAAACTGCAATACGAGAAGGGGAAAAGTGAGCGAAAAATAATTGCTCAACTTGAATCTGACCAATCCATGGAACGGAAATACATGCTGCATCGTCAGAAACATAAAGAAAAACTCAAAGGCCATTAATAGTATTTTTCCTTTAGAAAATGACTATAATTCTCGTATGAACCTTGCAACGCAAACACATGGTTCTTTTGGATTCGGTTAAAAATGGTTCATCCCTTAAGTGGAGGAAGTATGAAAAAAACCACAATTCTATTTTCAAGTTTAATCATCTGCGTGCTGATACTGTCAGGGTGCAATCTGCCTTTTGGTTACACAATCACCAAACAGAGTGAACCAGGCACACCCAACGCGACGCTGACCGCCCTTTTTGATACCAGTCAAAACATCCCGGCCACCATCACGCCGCCGATTATTGCCACCAGCACTGCTTTTCTGCCGACCATGGAACTTGCATCCGCCACACCTGAACCGACATTTACCCCGATTCCCACTGAAACTGAAACGGCCACGCCGGTGGTGATTGTGATCACTGCCACGACGGCACCGCAATCCGCCCCTGCTGTCAGAGCCAATGCACAGCTTTATGCAAATTATCTCGGCACCGCCCCTGTGCAAGATGGCACCTATGCCGAATGGGTGGAAAAAACCAACAAATATACCATGCCCAATTTTGCCTGGGGTAAAGCCAATTGGGTTAATCATGCAGATCTTGAAGGCGCTTTTGCCGTTGCCTGGGATTATGACTACCTCTATCTTGGTTTTAAAATTACAGATGATATTTACCACCAACCCTATGCCGGCGGCAACATTTATAATGGCGACTCGGTTGAGGTACTGCTTGACACCAACCTGCTGGGTGATTTTTACACTACCAGCCTGAATTCGGATGATTATCAACTCGGCATTTCAGCCGGCAGCAAATCAGGTGATATCGAACCTGGTGCCTATCTGTTTTATCCCTCCAATATTGCAGGCAAGCGCAGCCAGGTGATTATCTCAAAGCAATTTGAATCTTCAACTGTTTACCGCATTGAGGCTGCCATCCCCTGGTCGTTATATGGCATCACGCCATCCGCAGGCATGCGCATGGGCTTTGCTGTGAATGTTAATGACAATGACAATGTTGATTCTTATAAAAACGTAACCATGCTATCAAGCGCCGCCGGGTTGTCGGTGTTCAATCCCACCACCTGGGGTGAACTGGTGCTGGTGAAATAAAACATAAACAAATGGTAAAAAGAGCTGACAAATTGCCAGCTCTTTTTTTTATTCAGGATTCATACCAATAGATGCATATTTATGTGGATTGATGTTGAAATAGGCCGTAAATACTTTTGAAAAATAAGACAAACTGTTGTAGCCCAACATTTCTGCAATTTGTGAGACAGAATAATCCGTATTCAAGAGCAGCTTTTTGGCTTCTTCCATTTTTTGGCTGCGCACATAGCTGGTAAGGTTGCCGCCTACCTCGGTCTTAAAAAGGTAAGATAAATAAGTTGGATGCAGCTTGACCGCTGCTGCGATCGGTTCCAGGCGGCAGGGTTCGTAGAGATGTTCATAGACATAACGGATGACACGCTGGATGGGCAGTGAATAGGTTTTACTCATGCCTTGCTGCACCAGATTATGATAGTTCGTCAACATATCCACAACGAGTGCCCTGGCCTGATCGTCATCTTCCAGTTTTTCAATCTCGTTGATGTAATAATCACTAAGTACAAAACAGCGTTTGCCATCCGCACCTATATCAGCGGCATAACGGCAGGTGACCGCCACCAGGCAAATGAGCAGATTCTTGGTGGAGCGCAGAGGCTGCGAGGCTAACACAAATTGGTTCAAGGCGTAATCTTCAAGCGCGTTAAGATCCCCTTTCAACAGCCTGCCCATCAGATGACGCTCGTCTTCACGGGAATAATGATCATACCCCGAGATGAGGGTGTTTTTCATTTCACTGATGGCTTGAGATGAGGGCATAAGAGACCTTTATTTTTTACCAATTTACTTGATTTATTACTACCATGATACCAGAAAAATGCTATTCTTCTAACAGTAAAAAATCCGAATTCCCATCAATCTGGAGAAACCAATGCATAAACTCGATTTGGCTGGAACATGGCAACTTCAAGAAACAGGACATACCGAAACGATCAGCGGAGAGCTGCCCGGCTGCAATTATCTAGACCTGGTGAACGCAGGTAAAATCGAAGATCCATTTTGGGGGCTGAATGAAACGACAGCCACCAAAATCGCAGAGAAAGACTTTATCTATTCAAGAAAATTCACAATTGACGATGCGCTGCTGCAAGAAGATCTGGTTGAACTGGTCATCGCAGGCCTGGACACATTGGCAACCCTAAAACTAAACGGCTCTGAAATCGCCCGGTGTGAAAACGCCCACCGCATTTACCATATTCCCATCAAACAGCAGTTGATAAAAGGCGAAAACGAACTTACCCTCTATTTCAGCAGCCCTCTGCCTTACATTCGCGCCAGGAATAAAGAAAACCCGCTTTTCGCGATAGGCATGGCTGAAAATGCCGCCCACATCCGCAAACCACAATGCCATTTCGGTTGGGATTGGGGTCCAAACCTGGCACCGGTTGGCATCCACGGCGGCATTGCGATAGAAGGTTACAGTAAAGCTAGAATGACCAATCTGGCGATTGAGCAAAAACATAAAGATGGACAGGTCGAATTGGTGGTTTGCATTGATTGTGAACGCTTTGGAGATTTTTCTGAGGCGTTGGTGTTGAATTATTCACTGGTCGGCCCGGATGGAAAAACACAATCCAAAAGTGTGCCTCTTGAAAAAGAACATGCCTGCTTCATCATCCAGGTGGAACAACCCAAATTATGGTGGTGCAACGGGCTGGGAGAACAACCTTTATACAACCTGAGCATTGATCTGGTTGAAGCCAGACATGAAAAAGAGCCGTTGAATACCCTGACACGCAAAATTGGCCTGCGCACCATCCGTCTGGATAATTACCCTGACCAATGGGGCAGGAACTTCCGCTTTGTGGTAAATGATGTTCCCATTTTTGCCAAAGGCGGCAATTGGATCCCTTCAGACAGTTTTGTCACTCGCACCACCCGCGAAGACCTGGATTTTTATATCAAGAGCGCCCGCAACGCCAACATGAATATGCTGCGCGTGTGGGGCGGCGGATATTATGAATCAGACACTTTTTATGAGCTGTGCGATGAATACGGTATTTTAATCTGGCAAGATCTGACCTACGCCTGCGCGGAATATCCGCTGAGCGACCCTGATTTTCTCGATAACGTCAAACTTGAAGTGATTGACAACGTGCGCCGTTTGCGCCACCATGCCAGCCTGGCTTTATGGTGCGGCAATAACGAGATCAAACTGATGAGCATGTCATTCAAAAAGCCCAGGCAAAAAAGTCATGATGACTTCTTTTACAACACGCTGAAGGAGTGGGTCGCTGCTGAAGATGACCAGACTCCCTACTGGTCAAGCTCCCCCTCCTCCAGCGCGCCCGAGATCAAAGCCAATTCACTCAATGACGGCGACACTCATCTCTGGCATGTCTGGCACGGGCTGCAACCGCTTGAGAGTTTTCGTAACTACCCCACCCGCTTCTGTTCCGAGTTTGGCGTGGAATCCCTGCCGAACATGCAAACCATCCGCTCTTTTACGGATGCAGAAAAACCGACGATCTTTGATCCGGTGATGCAACTGCATCAGAAATCCGTTGGCGGCAACGAAAAGATGTTGTTCTACGTGCTGTCAAAATACCGCAACCCCTCAACGCTAAAAAGCTTTATCTATTTGTCTCAATTAATCCAGTCCGAGACGGTGCGCATGGCAACCGAGTTTTGGCGGCGAAACTCTGGCCGATGCAACGGCGCCATCTACTGGCAATATAATGATTGCTGGCCGGTAGCCTCCTGGGCTGGCATTGATTATCAAAAGCAATTTAAAGCCGTACAATATCGCGCCAGACACTTTAACAAAATGGTCTGCGTCTCGGCAGAGATGCACAAAAACGATGCAGATGTATCAGTGATCAATGATCTGCCGAGCGGATTTAGTGGCACTCTGCGCTGGCGGCTGGTGGATTTTTCAGGCAATATCATTAACACTCAGAGCCAGGATGTGAATATTGACAAAAACCGGGCAGTCAAGATTGAAACGATTGATTTCAAACAGCATTTGGGAGTGTTCAATAAACAGGATGCGGCATTGATTCTGGAGCTGTTGGATGCCAGCGGAAAGGTCATCTCCACCCAATCCAATTTATTGGTAGCGGATAAAGAAGCTTCGCTTCAGAAACCCAACTTCAAGACAGGTTTGTCTGTGGATGGCGAGAAAGCAAGTTTAAGCATCCAGGCAGACACCTTCACCCGTTTTGCTTATGTAGAAATCGAAGGCGTCCATACGCCGTTATCTGATAACTTTATTGATATTGAAGGCGGCAAAACGATAAACCTGACCTTCACAATGCCGAAAGGTGTAAATGTTTCAGACCTTCAGGACAAGGTTAATATCTTAAGCATGGCGGATGTGGATTACACTGGCACTTTGCTGCAAGACAAACTGTGGCGCTTGAAAACACGTTTTACAAAGAATAATTTATTCTTCTGGTTTGTTTTCAAGTTTTTGATATAGAAATATAAATTCCGATATAGATTTTATTTAACTGATTGAAAACCAACCTAGATAAGGTTTGAAACCTTGTCTAGGTTGACAATTTTGACCCAGCCATTACTTTAGAACAAGATATTGGTGAGTTCTTTGCGATATTGCCGCGTCAGATCGCTTTCCTGATCCAGCAGGTCAAGGATGGCGAGCACCACTTCTTTGCCGCGTTCGCGCCTGAAGTGTTTATCAGAACGCAGAATATCCATCATGCCATCCACGCTGGCAAGCATATTGCCGCGCAAGGCCAGTCGCATGGAATTCTGAAATGCCAGATCAAGATCCGTTTCGTCAGGCAGGGTGCCGCTGACTGCATCTTGCATGGCTTTCATCAAAGGCAGCAGTCGTTCTGCTTCGTTATATTCCTTGCAAGCCGGAAAGACCCGCAAACTGGCTCTGGCTGCGGGCGCGTTGCCTTCGAGCAGGTTGATCTTAATCAAGCCGAGAAGCGCCCCCGGGGTGTCCTCAGTAATTTTAAGGGCTTCGTCATAAGCCTCACGAGACCCTTCAAGGTCGCCCATTGACAATAAACTGTCACCTTTTTGCACCAGCAAACTAGCCGGGCTGGGAGGCAATATTTGGTTAATAAACTCTCTCACACGTGGCTCGGGCTGCAAACCGGCAAAATCGCTGATGCGGCTGCCCTGGCTGAAGGCCAAAACCGTCGGAATGCTGCGAACGCTATATTTCAACACCAGGTTGGGATTAACATCTGCATCCACCTTGGCGAGACGAAATGAACCGCCCGCTTCATCCACTATTTTCTCAAGGATGGGAGAAAGCATCTTGCAAGGCTTGCACCACTCCGCCCAGAAATCCACAATAACCGGGGTATTCTGCGAATAGGCAAGCACTTCATATTCAAAATCGCTTTCGGTGACCGATTTTATATGCTCAGACATCATTGAGGACTCTCCTGAACAAGACGCAATGGATTACTCACCATTATCGTCACCATTTCCATTTTCATCAGATCTGGCGGCCGGTTGGTCAATACGCATTACATCACCATGGATATTGACCACCACTTTGAAGCCCATCATTCCTAAATAAACACGCGTCTCTTCTGGCAGCCCCATTTTCAATACCTGGGTGAACTGCTGATCAATGTTCTTCAATTGGTTTTCAATGATCGCATGCGTAAAGAGGTCGTCTTGTCCGATCATTTTAGTGGCTTGTTCGGCGATTAGTTCTTCATTGCCGCTGATCTGCTCGCCAAAGGATTTTAAAATTTCCATATCCACCGGGTCTGATGGAATATGGCGCATGAAGCCATCATCGTTTACGATGTAACAGGGTTCTTCGCCGATCGTGCCTGTAGAAACAGGATGATCGTATTCGTCTATAACCAAACCTTTAAATAACGGTTCTCTGCTCATATTATTCACCTTGTAATAATTATAAAGCGAATCCAACCCCTGCGGATTGGATTCTTGTTAGAAGTTTATTAATTATTACTTAATGCTTACTTTTGTGCCAGCCATCTTTTTATATCCACGCTGCTCTCCAATACCCACCACCGGATTCGTCCAGCGGTAAATCCACCTGGCGGAGTCTGGAGGCAGGTTGATGCAGCCGTGGCTCATGGGCACGCCAAAATTGTTATGCCAGTAGGTGCCGTGAAAAGAAATTCCATTGGCATCGATGTAAGAAATCCACGGAACACCGGGTAAATTGAAAGTGTTCATGTGATGATCGTTGCCGTCAATCATGTGTCTGGAAGGGCGTTTGTAATCCGTGGTGAAATCGCCGGTGGGGGTCAATGAAATATCATTTTTGTTTTCTCCTGCCGAACAGCGGAACAACTGCACCTGGCTATCAGCCTCGTAAGCAATCACCAATTGATCTGCCAGGCGCACCTCAATCCGTTTTTCGAATGCGGGCACGTCAGGTGACAATGGGGTCAATTCATCATGTGGAATAACGCGTAAATGTTTTGGGTTGACAAAGTAACTCTTTTGATAAAAATCTTCAAGAACTTCATACCACCATTTCCCGGTTCTGTCTTTGGTGAGGCCGAGGATCCAGTGCGTGGTGGAATAATAAAGCCTGAGTGATTCTTCGGGATTCTGAAGATCATAGACTGCATCGGTAAAAGGGACGCTTACCTCGGATAGGAGCCCGCTTGCCGGGATGCTGGTGACCATTTCATTCAAATTATATGCCACAGGTTGAACATCGCCAGAGTGAATAAAACCTTCGCCATTTAATTCGTACCAGATGCGGTTGTTGGTTGATTCTTTGCTGGCAATGGCTGTGTTGGTGATAGGTAAAACTTCATCGAGTGCCAGTTTACGAATTACCTTACCCTTTTTATTAGGGATGTCAAACAAATCCAATCGATTCATGGTGAGACGGCCCAGAGGTGTGGCAGCATTTTGCTGAATGCCTGAATCCGCATAGGCAAAAGAGGTGCGACTTATCGCCAGCATTGAGATCAATGCAGCACTGCTTAAGCGCAGAAATTCACGTCGCGAGAATTGCGTAAGATCGAGTGAATCTGCCATGGGGGTTTAGTAATGAACGATAACGGGGGTTCCAACTTTTGAGAAGTTGAAAACCCATTCGGCTTCGCTGGTACGCATATTCACGCAGCCATGACTCATAGGCGTGCCAAAATTATCATGCCAATAGGTGCCATGGATGCCGTAGCCCTGGTAAAAGTACATGGTATAGGGAACATCTGGCAAATAATAACCGGGGCCTCGCATATCTGCATAAACATATTTTACATAAACAGCAAAGGTGCCGGTTACAGTGGGGTGGGCAGAGGTTCCGGTGGAGACTAAAAAGGATGCAATCAGAGTATCGCCGTCGTAGGCATAAAGGCGTTGCTGGCTGAGGTTAACATCAATCCAGTGGCCAGATAAATTCGAAGTCTGGGGAATTTTTTGTTGTTCTGCCGAATAGGGTTTTGGCGTGTTGGTTGGCCAGGGGGTTTCTGTGGCCGTGGGCGTCTCTGTCGGCAGCGGGGTTTCGGTGGCGGTGGGTGTCGGGGTCTCGGTCGGCGTAGGGGTCAGCGTCGCCGTGGGTGTGGCAGTGAGTGTGGGCGTTAAGGTGGGTTTGTTTAAATAACCACCAGGGATGGGAGCGGCTGAACTGCGTGAAAGCGCTGTCAACCCGGGTATCGCAGCCCAAACCACCCCTGCTGAACAGGCAAGCGTTAAGAAGATGATCAGTACGGCTGCCCATGTAGAGCCCCCGGACCTTTTTGCCTTTTGTTGTTGTTCTGATTTTGTGTTTACCAACTCATCAACCGGCTCTGGTTGAATTTCAGGTCGGAATTCAGAGATTAATTCATGTTGGCGATCTGCTTTATCTTCATTGAGTCGAGCCAAAATATCGATAGGCTCTGAAAAATCTTCAGCAAAGGCAGCCTGATTTACCTCTTCTGATTGATCAGCATCAAAGGCAATCGGTTTCCAATCTGAGTATTGGGCGGATGAATCTTCATCAGATATAAATGGCAAGACGGGAGTTTCAGCCTGATTTTGTTCAGGCTCAGATATCAAAGCAGTTAATGCAGACCAATCCGGTTCTTGAGTTGAAGCGTCTTCACCTTGTTCAATTGGCAGCGGCGGAGGTTCACTTTTATTCTGGTCAAGCTCTGAAGCCAAAGATTCAAGCGCCGTCCAATCGGGTTCTTGGGCAGGCTGTTCAACCTTCTCAAGAGGCGGAATGGGAGGTTCGATTGAACTCCAATCGGGTTCCGAGCCAAGAGAATCAAGGGCTTCCCAATCCGGTTCCAACGGAGTGGGTTCAAGACTCTCTTTCTTTTCAATGGATGGTGGTTCAATCGGGTATTCTGATTCCACAATTGGAGATTCTATCGTCAATTCGGGTTCTTTTGCTGGCGTCTCAACGGCAAAATCTGGTTCAAGGTTTTGAAGTTCAACCTCTTCAACTGACTCAACCACAATTGGCTCGGCGATATACTCACGTTCTACAGCAGGAGCATTTACAGGAGTTGTCTCAGGTTTTGCAGCAGGAATCGCGACCACTTGAATGGCCGGGGTTGTTGCCCGGAACTCATCCAGACGAGATTCGGCCCATTTTAATCCCTTGGCCGCCCGTTCGTTTTTGGGATTGATTTGAAGTACTTTATTCAGATACGCAACACTGGCTGAAGGACTTGAAACAGCCCCCAGGATCATCCAGGCTTCTTCACTCTCGGGCGCTATTTTTAATGCAACCGATGCCCAGCGTCTCGCTTCCAATTTGTTCTTTTGTTGAAGCGCAATTTGGGCATTGACCAGTGCAAGTCTTAGTTGATAGGCTGATTGATCGCTCATGGGCTTGTGAGGGTTGGAACATCCGTCTGGCTGGTCTGTGTGGGGGTCACATTCTCATTACGAATAAAACACAATAATCCATCCACTATTCCTTGTGCAATCACATCCGGTTTTTGGGTCAAAATTTGTTGGTCAAGGTTTAAGTAACCTGCTTCAATGATGGCCGCCGTGGTTTCAGTATTTATTTCGCCGAAAGCATGATAAGAAGTCATGTCAATGGTGGTATTGGTTTTGTATTGCATCCCGGTGGTTTTACCGTAACGATCCACCAGGCACATGGTCAAGCGGGAAGCTTTTTCTGGATAGGCGCTGTCAAGCGCCGCAGAGACTTTATAGCCAGTGGCAGAATCATTGAGGAAATCGCACGTATCGGCATGGATGGAAACCAGCGCGATGGCTTTGTATTGCGATAAACGCGAATCAAATTCTTCCAACAGATCAACCTGGAACCCTTCAGCCGTCAATTTTGACTGCACCAAACTGGCTATTCTGAGGTTAACCTGTTCTTCAGTGAGACCGTTTGAGCAAACTGCACCCGAATCATTCTTCCAATGACCTGAAACGATGCCAATGCGGTTCAAGTCCGTGCTGGCTACTTCAGCGACGAGTGGCGCTGTGGTGTTCGGACTAGCCTGCCAGGCTTCAAATACACGGGTCAGCATTTGCCCTGAAAAAAGATTATCAGGGGTAAAAAGTGTAAAAAGCGTGGCAAATAAAAAAGCGTAGGTAATAATAGATTGGATACCCGAAAACATACTGAACTTCCCTCTGGGAGTTGAAGCAGGTTTTGGCGTATCTGAAGAGCCTGAACTGGAAGCAGTGGGTTCCACTTCCTGTTCTTCACCATCAGGGTATTGACTGGAAGAATCGATAATAGACATAATCTTTAAGAATTATAGCAAGGTTTGTGCCAAAGTCCAAATAGTTGGGGCCATTCGTGCTTGACTTCGCCAGTCTGACAAAGTATAACCTGTTCATACTGCACAATTTAAAAGTTGGATTCCAACGGATGATGAGATAAACATGGAAGAATTAAGAGAAGTAATGCGGCATTGGGTGACCGGGGTTTCGATTGTCACCGCCGAACTGGATGGCAAAATTCACGGTATGACGGTCGGTTCGTTTGTCTCAATATCCATTGATCCGCCGCGCATCATTGTGACCCTGGCCAACCAAACCCGCACTCATAAAATGATTTCACAAGTCGGATTATTTGGAGTAACGTTTCTAACCGCAGAGCAGCAATCCGTTGCAGACCGATTTGCAGGTGTGATTCCGGATGACGGCGACCGCATGGACGGGATTGAGATTCTACGATTGGCGCATAACATCCCCGTAATCGCGGAGGGGATGGGCGAAATGGTATGCAGAGTGATCCATCGATACGATATGCCGAACTCTACCCTGTTTGTTGGTGAAGTGCTTGAAGCGCGAAAGGAAGACAAAAGCACTGCTTTGATCTATGGCAACCGCAATTATCACCCCCTGGAGTTGTGATGGATAATCGACTTTCAGAGCACGAGAAAGACTTTTTGTTGACTTTGGCGCGTCAGACCATTGTGAAGGCTGTCAACCACCAATCCCTGCCCACCTGGAAGGACGCCGACCTGACCGATGCCTTGAGGCAAAAAGGCGCCTCCTTTGTAACCTTGACCATGGCTGGCAACCTGCGCGGCTGCATCGGGTCGCTCGAAGCCTACCAGAGCCTGGTGGAAGACGTTCGCGACCATGCCAAACAGGCGGCGCTTGAAGACTACCGTTTTCCACCGGTGACCAATGCTGAAATTCCAAATCTGCACATCGAAATATCGAGATTGACCCCCTCCGTGCCGCTTAGCTATCATAACCCTGGCGACCTGCCCGGGCTGCTGAACCCTGACGTGGATGGCGTGATCCTCAAAGACGGAATCAGGCGCGCGACCTTTCTTCCGCAGGTGTGGCAGCAACTGCCGGCGCCTGAAGAATTTTTATCGCATTTGTGTCAAAAAATGGGGGCAGTCTCAGACCTTTGGAAGCGCAAAGTATTGGAAGTTTCTATTTATCATGTGGAAGAGTTTGAAGAATAAAGAAAAAGGTAGGGGGAGGTTCATGTAACCTCCCCTTCGGATAGATTTAAATTATTACCCTAAAAATGCTGCGAATCAGCCACATCCATTACAAACAAGGTGCAGCGGCTCTCGGGGGTTTCAGGGTGAGGCGGAAAGACCTTGTGAATGACCTCAAGCGCTTTTTTCACCTGGTCGTCGTCAACGCCGCATAAGAGGGTGCTCACACCGCTGCGCAGAAATCCGCCGGTGGAAGCAATGGTTGTGACGCGAAAACCATCAGTGGTCAACGCCTTGGTTAAGGCATCAGTATCATTATCTTTAATTATCGTAATGATCATTTTCATGTCTACAACTCCTCAAAATATTCAATATCCAGTGTGAACACGGTTGCCCCGCCTACAGTAATGGGGGTCGGAGAGGGCATGGGCAGCGGCGCGCTTTCGAGCGGAACGGATATATATTCAATGCGCTGTCTGCAATTTTCTTTCAAAGACTGCAAGATTTCTGGCAGTTTAAGTTTGGGTGAACAAATCAACAGGGTGGCGTTACGGCGGCCCAGGAAAGCGCCCTGGCTTGGCAGCCGCGTGACAAACATGCCCATATCGCGGAGGGCATCCTGGGCGATGTCTGCATCCTGCGATTGAACCACAGCCATGCAAAGTATTCTTGGAATTTGGCCTTGACGGTCTTCTTTTTCCATCTTTCACCTCCTCAGGAGAGCTTGATCCGGTGTGGACCGGGTTCCGTGATTAAAACGCTTTCTCCATTCAGATTTTCGATCCTGGCCTGGCCAATTTTAAGGTCAAGCTTGAACTTCTTATATTGTACATTAACCTGGGGAAAAAAATCATTAAAACTGCCGAGAATCAACTCCTCCTCGGATATTCGTTCGATGCCCAGTAGTTGCAGCAACGTCTTCAGCGGAACCAACTGCTCAAGACCGCCTGTCAATGTTTGTGCCTTGCTGACGACAGATTGCGCCCCCTCACCTTTAGGCTGCGACGAGGCTATGCCCAAATACCACTGCTTGAGATATCCACTGGCTAAATCTTTGCGGTCTGCTTTGATTAAAGCCTCAAGCCACATAATTTTCAAATAGATGGGGATTCCGTTGCCAGCCGCATCCAAATATCGAATTCCGCTATTGATCAGCGCATCAGTCTGAGTCTGTGAGGCGACACCCACCCACAAGGGGATGATTAAGTCCGCGGAGGGAAGAAAATGGTCGGGGGTTTCAACAACCAAATGTTCGCTTTTTTTTAAGCCGGTCACTGTGATTTTCTTTACAACCGAAAAAACCTCATCGCTCACCGCCAGACCGTCTTCATCCTGCCAACGAAAGTCTTTTGCAGAAAGCGTTACTGTCTTTTCGTGGTGGTTAACAACGCCCTTCACCTGGCAAGTGACCGCTCGATTCTCCACATCTTTAGTTTTCAGGCACACCACCAACCTGCCCGGATTAGACAACGTGCTGATTGTTTCGGAAACACCGTTTTGCCTAAAAGTGTGCAAAACCTTGCCTGGGGCTGAAAAATGCCCGGTCTGATCGCGGAAACCATACATGCCGTTTTTTTGATCCCAACACGTTTGAAGTGCTTTTTCGAGTTGTGCAATCTGACTTTCAAGCCACTCTGTATCGGCGGTATCGTTTAACTCATTGGCAAGTTTTATTAATGCGCGGCATTCATTCAACAGCAATACAGCCAGTGAGGGCCATTCAGCCGTTTGGATGAGCGCTTCAAGTTTGTTTCTTTGATCAGGCGATGCGTCACCATCCAAACCGATTTGCAAGAGGTGCTGCCACTCTGGCCAACCGTCTTGATCTCGATCGTTGACAGGTTGAAACCATATTTTTATCGCCCTGACGAGGGCGGCATAGTTATGTGTCAGCCATTCTTTATCCCCTGTGCATTCATAAACTTCAGCCGCCAGCGCTGCCGCAAGGGGCGCAGCCGCTAAATGGGTCACCTTGCCATTCCAGTTTATTTGAGCATAAAGGGTGCCATCCACGCCTTGCAGATTAAGCAGGTTTTGCAGCATGCCTTTCACCAGGTCAGGTCTGAGCGGCAGCAGCATGCGGCTGAGCGCCCAGAGGTCGGTCATTTTCTGAATGCCCCAATTGGCCGAAAATCCGCTGGTGTTTTCTGTGGGCAGGTTGCCGTGTTCAGGGTCGCGTTTTGTGACATACCAGGGATTTTCAAGCGTGCGATACGGTGGGAGTATTAGTTGAAACACTCTTTGCTGGCTTTGCTCAAGGATTTGATTGAGCATCGGGTCTGAAAAATCAAAACTGACGCTTTGACCTTTTTGCAGCATCTGAATCTTGATCTGTTCGTTATCAAGGGTATACGCCGTGGCTTTACGTGCCGCATAGAATGAATCTTCAGTGGAAGCAAGGGTGGCTAATGCCCACGTAAACTGACGGCTTGCGTGCGGCTGCAATGTAACTTCTATGCCGAGGCCAGGGAATGCCGAGAGATCGCCGCGGGGACCACCAGTCAGCAGAAAGACAGGAAACAATTTGCCCGTTTGGCCTTGCAAGACCGTATTGACGCTGATCTGGGCAGCCGACATGGGCGAACCCGTGAGCAGCGGGTTTAGTTGAACGATCCACTCCATCCAAACCTGGATGAGACCGGCGCTGATATTGGTAAGCCCAACTTGTGCGGTTAAAGTGTGACTATCTGGAACCCAGGTCTTTTGAATGACGTCTAAAGTAGAAAAAGGTGAATATTGAAGTTCAATGAAATTTGGCGCCACGCATTGGATTACCGGTTTTGTCGAAAATGTGCGCGGATCAGAAACTGGCACCTTTTTGATGCTGAATCTTGGAAAGACGCGGATGCCGTATGCTCTTAATCCATACGTGGTTTGAAAAGCCAATCCCGGCGGTTCTCCTCTTGCGCTATCCAGTTCCCAGATCTGATCATCTTCAGGAGTGATGGTTGAACAGCGGTGATCGGCAGCTATGATTTGCCGAAGGTCCTTGAAGTAAGGTATATTAACATTCATGCATGCATTTTAAGAGAATAACCCTTCAGGGTCAATCGAATTATGCTAGAATGAACAAAACCTGCCTATGAGTGAAACGAGATGGATAACTTGACCAATAACCCGTCAGATGAAAACGAAGATACAACCCGCAAGCGAAAAATCGCTTCTCCAAATGTGGATGCTGAATCCGGGGATGCAACTGCCCCAATAACCCCCAAAGACGAGTCCACCGATCCGTTTTTTACCTTGCAGCTTGACGCCACCGAGGGTATCAGCGATTTTGAAGATTTACCGACGGTGATTGTTGACCCAAACACCCCTGATCATGAGAAAACCTCCACCGCTGAAAATCCGGGTGCTCCACCGCCCGGTGCTTTGGATGCCCTGCCCCACCATGTAGACGAAACTGATTTAGGCGCAACCAGGGTAATCCCTACGGCATTTGCCCAATCCGTGACTCCGCCAGACTTATCCCAAAAGTCCGCGCAACCAGCCGTTCTAAGACGTAAACCGCGCAAAATGCCTGCTCAACCCAAAAAAGGTTTGAATCTCAATAGTTGCCTGGTAAAAGGCATAGTGATTTTGCTTTTTACCATTGTTCTTGGCCTGGTCATTGCCGGTGCGTTTTTGGTTTACCAATATTTCACCATCGCTGCCAGCCTGCCTGGCATTGAAGATATTAAGCAGAGAGCTTCGCAATTTGAAACCACCCGTTTTTATGACCGAAATGGTCAACTGCTTTATGAAATGATCGACCCCAATGCAGGCCGCAGAACCTATATCCCGATTGATCAGATATCTCCTGCGTTGATTGCCGCCACCATCGCCATCGAAGACAAGGAATATTACAACCACCCCGGGTTCGATGCCTTTGCATTGGTGCGGGCATTGATCCAAAACTACACCAGCGGCGAAGTGGTTTCTGGCGCTTCGACCATTACCCAGCAATTAGCGCGCACCCTGTTTTTCAGCCCGCAGGAGCGGGTGGAGATTACAGTGCGCCGGAAAGCCCGTGAGATCATTCTGGCTTCAGAATTAACCAGACGCTACTCGAAAGACGAAATTCTCGAACTCTATTTGAACGAGATCAGCTACGGCAATATGGCGTATGGCATTGAAGCTGCTGCAGAAACTTACTTTAACACCAATGCCAGCGAACTTACGCTGGAGCAATCTGCTTTTTTGGCCGGCTTGCCCCAGGCACCTAGCGTGTATGATATTTTTACTGCCCGTGAAGACACCCTGATCCGCAATAAACAGACTCTTACCGCCATGTATGAATTGTCAACCGAGAAAAACTGTATCCGTATTGATAACTTTGAAGAACGAATTTGTGTCGATGCACAAACCGCCGCGGATGCCTATGCCTATATTGACAACTATAATTTCGTGCAGCGTGCCAACCCGATGGTTTACCCGCATTGGGTGAACTACATCATCACCCTGCTCGAAGAAAAATATGATGATCAAACCATCTACCGTTCAGGGTTCAAAGTTTACACCACACTTGATCCGCAGCTTCAAATCGAAGCAGACCGCATCGTAGCCGAACAGGTGGCCAGCATGGTCGACAATCACGCCACCGACGGCGCACTGGTAGCCATCCGCCCATCAACAGGCGAAGTGCTGGCCATGACCGGCTCTGCAGATTTTTACAACGACGACATTGCCGGGCAAATTAATATGGCTCTCTCACCGCGGCAGCCAGGGTCATCATTCAAACCGCTGACCTATGCCGCCGCTTTTGAAAAAGGCTGGACGGCCTCCACCCTGATATGGGATGTGCCCAGTGAATTCACCCCCTCTGGCAACCCGGATGATACCCGCGAGCCTTATATCCCGGTCAACTATGACGGCAAATTCCACGGACCGGTGACGGTGCGTTCTGCGCTAGCCAACAGCTACAACATCCCGGCTGTTAAGGCGCTGGAGTATGTGGGGATTTATGACAACCCCAATGTAACCGGTGAAGATGGCGTGATCGCCTTTGCAAAACGTCTGGGCATCACCACCCTCACCCGCAACGATTACGGCATGGCGCTTACTCTGGGCGGGGGTGAAGTTACTTTGTTTCAAATGACCTCAGCTTTTTCTACCTTCGCCAACAACGGATTGAAGATCGATCCGGTAGCCATCACCCGCATTGAAGATTACCAGGGCAACTTAATCTTCGAAGCGCCCATCGAAAACGGCACGCAGGTGATGCGTCAGGAGCATGCCTATTTGATCAACTCCATCCTTTCTGACGCCAAAGCACGCACCCCCATGTTTGGAGCCAACTCGATACTCAACCTGCCCTTTCAAGCTGCGGCCAAAACCGGTACCACCAATGATTACAAAGACAACTGGACGCTCGGCTATACGCCAGATTTGGCCGTAGGCGTATGGGTCGGCAACGCGGATAATTCGCCGATGATAAATACCACAGGCATTTCAGGTGCAGCGCCCATTTGGGCGCAGTTCATGACTTATGCCGTGCCCTACCTGACCAGCGGCAGCCCTACTTCATTCACCCGCCCCAATGGCATCGTGGATAAAGTCATCTGCTCAGCATCTGGCACCGAGCCGTCAGAGTGGTGCCCTGATCAACGTGGAGAGATCTTCGCCCAGGATCAACTGCCTCTGCCAAAAGAAGAAGATTTATGGAAAAACGCCCAGGTGGATACCTGGACGAATTTGAGCGCATCTCCATCCTGCCAGGAATTTACAGCCGAGAAATATGTGCTCAACGTGACCGACCCCTGGGCAATAAAATGGATCAATGAAAAAGATGCCGGTAAGGACTGGGCTGAGAAAAACGGTTTTTCTTCCCCGGTGATTTTCATTCCCTCAAGAGCCTGCAAAGGGGATGATCCACGCCCGACCCTGGTTTTTGTTGGACTTGAAGACCGGCAAACGATTACCGCCAACCTGCTGGATGTGTATGCTGTGGTAAATGCGACTGCGAATTTTGAAAGTTATTACCTTGAATATGGCTATGGTGACAACCCGTCCACCTGGATGCGTTTGGCCGAATCAAGCAACGCCTCATCCTCACCGCAAAAGCTGCTCTCATGGGACTTGGCAGGCCTGGAAAATGGTATCATCACCCTGCACTTGCATATGAAATCCAACAACAATGGATACGCAGAAAAATACCTGCGTTTGAACCTGCAATTGCCCGTCCCCACGGCTACGCTAACCCCGACATCTACGGCGACGCCAACGGTCACCACCACCCCTACAGTGACCGAGACGCCAACCCCTACAGAAACACCGACCGAAACCCCAACGCCAACGGCGACTTAGATATAGTAGTAAAGACTCCCGCGGTTTCAAAAAACCGCGGGAGTCTGAAATCATACCTTCCTTGGTTTAAGCGCAATCTCGGCTGCAGACATCAATGGGGCTGATACTTTCTGTCCATCCGTTTTCATCACCCGGCTGTTGGCAAAATAGCCGAACTCAAAATCAGTTTTGTCGCTCACTTTTTTGCCCGGAATGGGCATCAACCTGCCCGTGAGCGGCTTACCCAGACGGGTGGCGAGGCTGGCCAGATCCAACAAAATTGCGGCAAGCTCATCGACAGATGCATCTCCAGGCAGAGGGATGGTATCCAAACCGGTGCCGCAAACTGCAGAATAGAGCAGCAAGTCTTTTACTGAAAGATCGCCATCCGCAGCGCGCCTGGCCAGCACAGAATCTTCCATCACCGCCAGCATCAGTCCGTTAAAACCTACCTTTTGCCATTTGCCGTCATCCAGCGCGTCGGCGATAAACGCAGCCGCAGCCAGCGATCCGGCGCTGCCAATGCGCTCCAAACCAAGCAATTCAAATGCCTTGCCCAACGAACACCAATCTTCAGGGAAAGGCGCAGGAGAGAAATCAAAGCCTTTGAAATTGACCTGATGACGTTGGGCGATTTTCGTGCAAATAGGAGTCAGGCGATCTGCGGCCGATTCAAGCGAAAACAAAAATTGACTGCGCGCCTGTTCAAGAGAAGCGGCAGATGAAAAAACCTTGACGGCCACATCCGCGCATTCCATGGCTAACGAAAAAGCCGCTTGTTCACCAGCAGCGTGATAAGCCGCCGGAAAGAACGGCGCATGCGCCGACACATTCGCCAGGGCCGCAAAACGCAGATTGGCAAAGCCATCCGGCGAAAGGGTCGATGCTTGCTGAATGACCTTCGCGCACGCCTTGACCGCGGAAGGGAAAACCGCGCGTTGATCAGAAATGATGCCCCCAAAAAACACATTTTGGGTGGCAGCCAAAAAGTCAGGTATCAACTGATAATTATCCAGTTTATCCGGGCTTGCGGGTCCAACCGAGAGATAATCCCAGCCAAGAGATTTGACAGCCGCTTCGATATTCTGAAGCTGGCGAATTTGCTCCTCAAGCGATCCGCTCAACCAACCTGGAAAGGGTGAGGTTGCCAGTCGAGTGGATTCAACCTCAAAACCTTCTGTTTCAATTGCTGTGCGCAACTCACGACTGAACCTTGATAATGGTTCAAGTTGAGCGTCGATAATATCCGTTTGTGGATCAACAAAACTGGTGATGGATCGGATTTTCATGCGTTTCTTTGCCTGACTACGTCAAATAGGATTATAGATGCCGCGACGGCGGCATTCAAGGATTCAAATCCGCCCGGCATGGGGATGTTGATCAAGGCATCCACGCCGGCTTTGACTTCAGGGCTGGCGCCTTCTGCCTCGCCGCCGATCACCAGGGCAACCGGGTTTTTCAAGTCGGCTTTCCAGAGGTGTGTGCCGCCAGCAGATTCGGCAAGGTAAGTG
>Ga0351946_1016_pt1 | contig 22591 bp, 20 predicted proteins | sample BONcelT113001F15_FD_206832 | JGI IMG/M metagenome (GOLD analysis project Ga0351946, IMG submission 206832) | Enriched cells from coal bed in the Powder River Basin, Montana, United States - BONCAT cells T11 rep3 HSBNCT.T11.300.1.F15 ...
AAGAATAAGTAATCCAAGGAAAACATTAAAAAGAGAGTATGAACTGCTGAACCATCCGTATTCGGTACTTGTCCACTGATTGTGCTGTTCGAGCATTGTTTTCAACGGAGAGAAAATGTCCGATGCCAGATAAGCTGCAAACATAGTCAGCGCCACCAGCAGCAGCATTGACCAGCGCATAACGGCTGAATCCTTGAGATTGGTAGTTTTTTTCATAAAAAAAATTAATGATTAGTGTGTATTGATAATTGAAAAATCTTATTCTTCACTTCTGACTATAGTCTGACTTCTGTCCGGCCCCAGAGAGATAATTTTGATTGGAACTCCAACCTCTTTCTCAATAAATCGCACATAGTTCATAAATTCAAACGGAAGGTCCTCCTCTTTTGTAACCTTTGTAAGGTCCCGCTTCCATCCTTTAAACTCTTTATAAACAGGCTCAATCTGAGCGAAAGTGTCGTAAGGAAAAGAATCGGTAAGTTCTCCGTTTACTTTATATTTAACGGCAATCTTAACTGTGTCGAAAGCGTCAAGAACATCTGCTTTCATCATTATAAGATTGTCCACACCATTTATCATAACTGCATACTTCAATGCAACCATATCAAGCCATCCTGTTCTTCTGGGTCTGCCGGTTGTTGCTCCAAACTCTGCACCAACCTCTCTGAGTTTTTCTCCGGTTTCATCAAAAAGTTCTGTAGGAAATGGTCCGCTGCCAACTCTGGTACAATATGCTTTGAAAATACCGGAAACCTTACCAATGTGTCTGGGGGCAATTCCGAGGCCAATGCAGGCACCAGCGCATGTTGTAGTAGATGAAGTTACAAAAGGGTAAGAGCCAAAATCCACATCCAACAGTGAACCTTGTGCACCCTCTGCCAAAACCCTTTTTGCTTCGTTAAGAACATTGTTAATGTAATACTCTCCATCAATAAGGTTAAAGCCCTTTAAATACTCGATTGCATCCATCCAGGCAGATTCGTTTTCATCTATATTATAGTTGTAATCGAACTGCTTAAGAAACGATACGTGTTTATTCTTAAGATTTTGAAATCTTTCTGCAAAGTTGCCGGATAGGATATCACCCACTCTCAATCCGTTACGACCGGTCTTGTCCATGTATGCAGGACCGATACCCTTTAGGGTAGAACCGATTTTTGAAGCACCTTTGGCCTGCTCCGATGCGGCATCAATTATTCTGTGGCTTGGAAGAATCAGATGGGCCTTTTTAGAAATCAAAATTCTCTCTTTTACAGGAACGCCTATCTCTTCCAGTTTTCTACACTCGTCAAGAAAGGTAAGAGGGTCAATTACAACGCCGTTTCCAATAATATTTTGTGTGTTTTTTCTGAATACTCCGGAGGGGATGGTATGCAGTACAAATTTCTTATCCTCAAACTGAAGAGAGTGCCCTGCGTTGGGACCTCCCTGGAATCGTGCTATTACGGGATAGCCATTAGCTAAAACATCCACAATTTTTCCCTTCCCTTCATCTCCCCATTGGAGACCCAGTACTACATCAACTTTCATATCAAAATTTATAATTATTAAAATGGCAGATCATCCGTATCCGGCATATCTGCAAGGTTATTATTGCCGGCGTTCATGATATCTTCTGCTTTTGGAGAAGATGGAGCCTGCTCTCTGTCGGGGCCTCTTCTGTCATCACCGGCTCTGTCAAGAAGAACGATACTGTCGGCAAAAATTTCGGTTGCATATTTCTTTTCACCGGTATTTTTATCGTTCCAACTGTTTGTTCTTATACGGCCTTCGATATAGAGTTTTGACCCTTTATGTATATATTTTTCGGCCAGATCTGAAAGAGAGCGCCAGCACACAATATTGTGCCATTCGGTCTGCTCCTGAAGATCTCCCGATTTTGTTTTAAACTTCTCTGAGGTTGCCAGAGGAAATCTGGCCACAGATGAATTGCTTGCAAGGTGCCGTATGTCCGGATCCTTCCCAACATTACCAATTAGCATTACCTTGTTTAATGACATAATTACCCGTTTTTAGTTCTGACAAAGATAAAAAAAATTAGCAATTTACAGCCACCATTTTCATGGCATTAAGGTCCGGTTTAATGCCCGTAAAAAGCATGAACGAAGGTATCGCCTGAGAAACAAGCCACTCCCTACCGGAAATGTATTCGATACATTTTTTTGAATCCAGGTTGGGATTTTTATAGTTTGCCTCAAAAATTGTAAGGTTTCTAAAATCTGCAGTCTCTAAACCCATTAGTGGCTCATCAATAGTATAAAGAAGCAGGTGACTGTTTTTTAATAAATCTGAAATTTGCTCTGCAGGCTGATAGCTTACATTGAACTGTTTTGCCAAATCTTCTGCTTTTTTAACTGTCCGGTTTACAACAGTTACCTCCATTCCCAGGTCTTTTAATGCCAAAACAGCTGCCCGCGCAGCACCGCCTGCACCCGCAACTACAGCCTTGCCCGATTTAAAACCTCTGGCAGAGAGCGGGTCTTTAACGCCATAATAATCTGTATTATAACTTATTAAATTACCGTTACTGTTAAGTATTAGATTTGTTACGCCAATTTTTTGTGAAATTTCATCATGATCATCACAGAAATCCATAAAGCTCTCTTTGTATGGAGAGGTTATATTTGCTCCTTTGTAACCGTTTGACAGAAATATGTCAAGTGCTTTCGCGGCATCATCACTCTCAATAAGCCCGTAAATCCAATCTGTATCAGGATAGGCTGCTCTGAAGAGTGCAGGACTCAAGCTCTTTGATACATTATTGCCTATAAGTGCGAATTTGTACATTATAAAGTCAGGTATTCTTAAATCCTCTCTGTCTGAGAGCCTCAAAACAAATTACTGCAGCTGATACAGAAACATTCAAAGAGTCAAGTTTTCCGCTCATAGGAATTTTTATCCTGTGGTGGGCTCTCTCCCTCCAGTATGTGGTCAAACCTTCGGACTCTGTGCCCAGTACCAGGGCCATTGGACCCGAAAGATCTGTTTTATGGTACCATTCGGCGGCCTGAAGTTCTGCGGTGTAAATTTTTATATTATTTGCCACAATCCATTCGTAAGCCTGTTGCGATGTGCAGGCAAAGACATTTCGTGAAAATATCCCACCAATGCTTGATCTTATAACATTAGGATTGTATATATCGGTTTGTGGGTCGCATATTATCACTGCATCGGCGTTGGCAGCATCGGCAGTCCTGATTACAGCCCCCAGGTTACCCGGTTTCTCGACACTCTCAAGCACCAGAACAAGAGGATTATTGCCGGGTTTAAAACCAGAGAGTATTAACTCTCGCTGTCTCATGACTGCAATTATACCTTCGGTACCATCTCTGTAAGCCACTTTGGAGTATAGCTCCTTGTTGACAGAGTAATAGCGAGACGCCTTAATATCTGTAAGATTAGCCTCATCAAATATTTCAGGACAGAAAAAAATCTCTTCGCATTCAAAGCCCGCATTAAGTGCATTTGAAATTTCCCTCTTACCTTCTACGGTAAACAGCCCTTTTTCCCTTCTCTCTCTTGATTTTTCTCCAAGAAGGATAAGGTCTTTAATTTTTGGGTTTTTGAATGACGAGAGCTGATCTATATACATTATAAATAATTATTCTCCTGATTCTCCTGACTCCTGATTCTCTTGTTTGCCACCCTTTTCAGGACGCATTTGCGGGAAAAAGAGAACATCCTGTATTGAGTGAGTATCTGTCAGGAACATTGTAAGGCGGTCAATACCTATACCCATTCCGGAAGTCGGAGGCATACCGTATTCAAGAGCTCTTACAAAATCCATATCTATGAACATAGCCTCATCGTCACCTTTGTCTTTCAGTTTAACCTGCTCGCGGAATCTGTCAAGCTGATCAACCGGGTCGTTTAGCTCACTGTATGCATTGGCAAGCTCTTTCCCGTTTACGAACAGTTCGAATCTCTCAGTTAGCGCAGGGTTTGAACGATGTCTCTTTGTAAGAGGCGATGTTTCTACCGGATAGTCTGTTATAAAGGTAGGCTGGATTAGGTGTTGTTCACAGTATTCACCAAAAATGGCATCAATCAATTTACCTATGCCCATGGTATTGTTCACGGGAACATTAAGTTTTTGACAAACAACTCTTAACTCATCCTCACCCATTCCTGCAACATCTACCCCGGCATACTCTTTAATAGCATCCAGCATTGGCAGTCTTCTGTATGGAGCCTTAAACTCAATCTCCTTATCCGACAACTTAAGCAATGTTTTATTATGCAGAGCAAGGGCAACCTTCTCAATCATCTGCTCAACAAACTCCATCATCCAGAAATAGTCCTTGTATGCAACATATATCTCAAGAACTGTAAATTCAGGATTGTGGGTTCTGTCCATGCCCTCATTTCTGAAGTCTTTCGAGAATTCATATACTCCTGTAAAACCACCAACAATTAGTCTTTTCAGATACAGTTCGTTGGCAATTCTCAAGTAGAGAGGAATATCCAGAGCGTTATGATGTGTGATGAATGGCCTTGCAGTTGCTCCTCCGGGAATAGGTTGAAGAATAGGGGTCTCAACCTCAAGATAGCCGTGGTTGTTGAAGAACTCACGCATTGTATTCATTATTTGGGTACGCTTAATGAACACATCTCTTACCTGAGGATTCACAATCATATCAACATATCTCATTCTGTAACGCTGCTCAGGATCTGTAAAAGCATCGTACTTCTGACCCTCCTTCTCCTTCACAATCGGAAGCACCCTAAGTGATTTGCTAAGAACCTTAAGCTCTTGAGCATGAACCGAAAGTTCTCCGGCATTTGTGATAAATGCATAACCCTTTATTCCAACGATGTCTCCAATGTCAAGCAGCTTTTTGAAAACCGTATTATACATGGTTTTATCTTCACCCGGGCAGATGTCGTCTCTCTTAATATAAACCTGAATTCTGCCTGTTTCGTCCTGGATCTCCATAAATGAAGCGGCACCCATTATTCTGCGGGTCATAATTCTCCCGGCAATTGATATCTCCTGCAGATTCTTCTCTTCTGCATTGTATTTATCTTTGATCTCCTGAGTGGTAATGTTTACATCATACGCCTCTGCGGGGTAGGGCTCAATGCCAATTTCCCTCATTGCCAACAGCGATTCTCTTCTAATAATTTCCTGTTCGTTATACTCAGTAAATTCCATTACTATAAACATTTTAATAAGCTACAAAAGTAATTTTTTTTATCTATTTCCCGAAATTAATCGTTAACTTTGCGAGGATATGGCCATAGATAAAAAATGGATAGTAAGAGAGCCGGGCAACCCGGCACTGGTAAGACAACTTGCTTCGGAGCTTGGAATTGACCAGACTCTTGCAAACCTTTTAGTACAAAGAAAAATAAAGTCACAATCTGAGGCCAGGGCTTTTTTGAAACCCCAGCTTGAACAGTTACACGATCCATTTCTGATGAAAGATATGGACAAAGCTGTGGCAAGACTCACAACGGCACTCGAATCAAAAGAGAAAATTCTTATTTACGGTGATTATGATGTAGACGGTACCACAGCCGTCTCTCTTGTTTACTCTTTTCTGAGAAAGTATGGCGAGGATAATCTTGAGTACTATATTCCAAACAGATATACAGAAGGTTACGGGATATCATACAAGGGTATCGACTGGGCAAGCGAGAACGGATTCACTTTAATAATTGCACTTGATTGCGGCATTAAAGCTGTAGAGAAGGTAAATTATGCAAAGGAGAGAGGCATTGACTTTATTATCTGCGATCACCACCTACCTGACGAATTTCTACCCGAAGCTTCAGCAGTTCTGGACCCTAAAAGGATGGACTGCTCTTATCCATTTGACGACCTATCGGGTTGCGGTGTAGGGTTTAAGTTTATGCAGGCATTTGCCTCAACAAAAAGCATCCCCTTTGAAAGCCTCCTCCCTTTGCTCGATCTTTTGGTTGTAAGCATAGCATCTGACCTTGTCTCTATTACCGGGGAAAACAGGGTGTTGGCATACTACGGTCTAAAACAGCTTAATCAATCACCCCGAAAGGGTCTGCTGTCAATTATCAAGCTTTCAGGTCTGGAAAAGCACATGATTACAATTGATGATATTGTATTCAAGATAGGCCCCAGGATAAATGCTGCAGGAAGAATGGAATCGGGGAAAACAGCTGTTGACCTTTTAACCTCCCGCAACGACAATGACGCGAGAACCATCGGAGATACAATTAATACTCACAATAACGACAGAAAAAACGAAGACAGAAAGATCACACTGGAGGCCAGTGAAATGGCAACAACAGTTTCTGGCTTTGCAAATAAAAAATCAACAGTCGTTTATAACCCTGACTGGCACAAAGGTGTGCTTGGAATTGTTGCATCCCGCCTAGTTGAAAACTATTACAAGCCAACTATCGTTTTATGCCGCTCAAACGGCTTTATTACCGGTTCGGCAAGAAGCATTCCGGGTTTTGACCTCTATGACGCAATAGAAAATTGCTCTGATCTTCTTGAAAATTTTGGAGGACACATGTATGCAGCAGGGCTAACCCTTAAGGAGGAGAATTTTGAACTGTTCAGCCAAAGATTTGAGGATTTTGTGGCATCTAAGATAACTGCCGAGATTCTTACTCCGGTTATAAATATTGATACATATCTTGATTTCAAACAGATTACTCCAAGATTCTTTAATGTTTTAAAGCAGTTCCAGCCATTTGGTCCGGGTAATCTCTCACCTGTATTTATATCGGAAAGGGTTTATGATAATGGAAACGGGAGAAAAGTGGGCTCTGAATCGGGGCACCTTAAACTGGAGTTAATTCAGGAAGATGACTTCCACAGACATATATCAGCAATAGCCTTCAACAGGTCTGAACATTTTGAACACCTTAAATCAGGAAATCCGGTAGATATATGTTATTCGATTGCTGAAAATTACTACAGAGGGATTGCCAATCTGCAGTTAAGAGTGAGAGATATCAAGCTTATAGAAGACCCTATCTAACCACAAAACTAAAGCAGAGTTATAATTTTGCCAACAACCTCGCTTATTGTGAGGTTATCTACATTTACAACCGCCTTTGAAACATCAAGATAGCCAGCCTCTCTTACCGAAAGCATATCAAATATCTTTTCTGACATCTGCTCAGGAGTGAGGTTTTTCATTAGCGGCCTGCTCTTATGGCTTTTAATAATCCTGTTTTGTAAGGTTATTTCATTTGCCTTGAGATAGATGCAAAAAGTATTCTCTTTGATTAGTTTTCTGTTTTTTTCAGAAACCAAGGCTCCCCCACCAAGAGAGAGTACATGATTTTGATCTTTATTACCAGAGATAAATTGTTCAAGAGCCTCCTCTTCTACCTTTCTGAATTCAGCCTCTCCTTTGGTTGCAAAAAGAGTCTCAATTGTCTGAGAACATTTGTGTTCAATAATTTTATCAAGATCGGTATACTTGCAATATAAAAACAACGATAGCCTTTCGGCAATTGTGCTCTTACCTACACCCATAAAACCTGTCAGGGCAATTATCATAATCTTTAGTTTAGAAGAGGGTAGGCGATGGGTCTGTTTGATGAGGAGTATCAGTATCTTTTTCAGTTGAATCCGGCTCGATTTCATCTGCAACATTTGAAAGATCACCTCCGTTTTCAATTATCTCAATATTACTCTCCTTTTGAAGAGGTTCGATAAATGCAACGTTTCCAACTTCGAATGTAGTAATTCTCTTTCCCTTTGCCCTAAAGCTCTTGCATGCAATAAATTCATCGGCATCAATAACTTCAGCCATGCGTTTATGGTGTTTGCCGGTAAAGTTAACCTCTATCCGAGGATACCTGTCCGAGGATATTGCAACCATGTATGAACCGGGAGAGTCACCAATAAAAAGTTGTACAGTATTGTCATTTGGTTCGAAGCAGAATCTTTTGAGATAGAACGAAGACTGTTCTCCATCAAAGTATAATGCAGTATAAATCTTGTGATAATCAAGTTTTTCTATTGAAAAAATATCTCCCTGATATCTGTTGCTCAGATCAAAGTTTGTGGTGTAGTATTCACCGTTTTTGCAAATTACCAAAATGTGGTCATCTGCCAGGAACTCACCCAGAAACTGACCTCTGGAATCGGTGTTAAGTCTGTTTATGTCAAGATCAAACCAAATAGATTGCCCTCCGAATTGTGAAATCCCCTTTGACTTAAGCTGTATTTTATGGATAGGATTTTTACTCAGAATATTACCCATAGAGCCTCTGCCTTTTATAGCAAGCGCAGCAAAATCGAATTCAAAAATGAGCTTTTTGAGTTTAGGCCGAGGCTTTAAAAAGATCTTAAGAACCTCTGCTTCGCCATTAGGATTTGAGGTAAACCAGAGAACCTGACTGCCCTCTTTACCCTGTGACAGGTCGTACTCCTTATCTCTTGTAACACCGGTCACAGCAAATCGCTTTACAAAAACCTCACCCCCCTTGCCATTGCGATATACAGCGTTGTAAATGGTTCTCTCATCATTTCTGATAAATACCCCAACATGAATAATATCTCTTCCCACAAATTGCTTCTCTGCAATCCTGGAAACAGAGTACTTTCCATTTTTGAGGAAGACTATAATATCATCAATATCCGAACACTCGCAGACAAATTCTGCATTCTCATCCCTTTTGAGATCCATTCCCACAAAACCCTCTGTGCGATTTACATATAATTTTGCATTGGCCGCAACAACCTTGGTCGCATGAATGGTTTCGAAACTACATAGCTCTGTTTTTCTGGGGTATGCAGCCCCGTATTTTTTCTTAAGCTGAGTGTAATACTTAATGGTGTATTGCGTAAGGTGTTCAAGGTTGTAATTAACCTCTTCCATCTCAGCCTCAATTTTTAAGATGGCATCTTCCAGTTGCTTGACGTCAAACATAGAAATTTTCCTAACCGGCTTCTCTACCAGTTTAAGAACATCTTCCCTTGTAACCTCCCGTTTTAGATTCTTCTCATATTTTTTAAGCTCTTCCTCAACAGTCGCAAGCTGATCCTCCCAACTTTTAGCATCCTTCTCAAGTAACCGGTACACCCTCTCTTCAAAGAAAATCTTCTCCAAAGATGTGTAGTGCCAGTTATCATTCAGCTCTGCAAGACGAATATCAAGTTCCATCTTGAGAAGCGATCTTGTTTTGTCGGTATTGTGCCTGAGTATAACATCTACCCCTATGAAATGAGGATTGTTTTCTACAATAACACAGGCATTTGGCGAAATTGAAGTTTCGCACTCGGTGAATGCATAGAGAGCATCTATCGTTTTGTCAGGAGAGACATCGTTGTGAAGATGGACAACAATCTCTGCACCATCAGAAGTATTGTCGTCAACTTTACGGATTTTAATCTTTCCCTTATCGTTTGCTTTTAGTATTGATTCTATGAGCTTAGAGGTTGTCAGTCCGAAAGGCAACTCTGTTATTACAAGCGTTTTTTTATCAAGTTTTGAAATTCTTGCCCTGACTTTAACCGCGCCACCACGTAACCCCAGGTTGTATTTGCTGCAGTCTGCCAGTCCACCGGTAGGAAAATCAGGATAGAGTTCAAAGTCCTCCCCTTTAAGATAGGCAACAGAAGCATCTATTAGTTCGTTGAAGTTATGAGGAAGTATTTTAGAGGCAAGTCCTACGGCAATACCCTCAACCCCCATTGTAAGCAGAAGAGGAAACTTTGCCGGAAGGCTAACCGGTTCCTGGTTTCTTCCGTCGTACGACTTCATCCAGCCTGTGGTCTTGGGATTGAAAAGGACTTCGTTTGCGAATTTAGTCAGACGAGCCTCAATATAACGTGGAGCAGCCGCACTGTCACCGGTAAGTGTGTTACCCCAGTTACCCTGACAGTCAACCAGAAGGTCTTTCTGACCTATTTGCACAAGTGCGTCACCTATTGATGCATCACCATGCGGATGGAACTGCATGGTGTGACCTATAATGTTGGCAACCTTATTGTACCTGCCGTCATCCATTCTTTTCATAGAATGGAGTATCCTCCTCTGAACAGGCTTAAGACCATCATCAATATGTGGGACGGCTCTTTCGAGAATTACATAAGAGGCATAATCGAGGAACCACTCTTTGTACATCCCGGTTATCTTGTACCTTTTGTCTCCCTCGTTTATGAGTTTATCATACTTACTGCTCTCGGCCGTATCTTCAGAAATTTCCAAAGGTTCTTCCGCCTCGAAATCGAAATCAAGATCTGGGTTGCTCATTTTTTAATAAAAAAAATCTATCTAATCCTGGATGTACCCGAATTGTCTGAGTTTTCTGTCGTCTTCGCGCCAATCGGGATTTACTTTCACAAATATCTGTAAAAATACCCTTTTTTCAAAAAAGGTTTCCATATCTTTTCTGGCCAGCGTTCCAATTCTTTTAAGTGCTTCACCACCTTTGCCAATGATAATGCCCTTCTGGGAATCTCTTGTGACATAGATGATTGCCTCGACATGATATATATCTTCTGACTCTTTAAATGCCTCTATAACAACTTCTGTGCAGTATGGCACCTCCTTGGAATAGTGCAATAGAATCTTTTCGCGGATTATCTCACTCGCAAAAAAACGGAGGTTTCTGTCTGTAAACTGATTTTTATCATACCAAGCCTCATTTTCTGGGATCAGCTCCAAAATTCTGTTAAAAATCGCATCCAGATTGAATTTCTCCTGTGCAGAAATTGGAAATATCTCGGCATTTGGCAGAATTTCGCGCCATGCATTGTATATCTCTTCAAGCTCTGCCTGATTACTCAAGTCTATTTTATTGATTACAAGAAGAACCGGGGTTGATATATCTTTAAGGCGGTTGATGAAGTCAAGGTTTTTTTTACTCTTCTCAACTACATCGGTAACATACAATATAACATCAGCGTCTGAAAATGCAGAGCGTACAAAACTCATCATACTCTCTTGCAATTTGTAGTTAGGCCGTAAAATACCCGGAGTATCGGAATATACAATCTGATAATCCTCTCCGTTTACAATGCCCATTATACGGTGTCTGGTTGTTTGAGCTTTGGCTGTAACAATTGACAATCTTTCGCCAACCAGAGCATTCATAAGCGTAGATTTGCCAACATTTGGGTTTCCCACTATGTTGACAAATCCTGACTTATGATTTTTTTTAGTTTCCGGAGAACTATTCATAGGCACCCATCTTTAGAAGAGATACTTCTACATCGGTAAGAAAGCGCCACTGTCCTCTTTTAAGGTTCTTTTTGGTAAGCCCAGCAAAAAAGACTCTGTCAAGTTTCTTAACCTTATATCCAAGGTGTTCGAATATTCTTCTCACAATCCTGTTTTTACCCGAGTGAATCTCAAGACCAACCTGACTGTTCTCTCCATCAACATAGGAAAGAGCATCTGCGTGAGCCTCTCCATCTTCAAGGTTAACACCCTTAAGAATCAGATCAAAATCTGATCCGGAAAGATTTTTATCAAGATGGACATGGTATATTTTCTTTTGCATGTTTGACGGATGAGTAAGCTTCTCTGCCATTTCTCCATCGTTTGTCAGCAATAGTACACCGGTAGTTGATTTGTCAAGGCGGCCAACAGGGAATACCCTCTGGCTGCATCTGCCTTCAATCAGGTCCATAACGGTTTTATCAGCATTGGGATCAGACATTGTGGTTACAAAGTCTTTAGGTTTATTCATAACAATGTAAACCTTCTCTTCTCCCTTAAGCCTCTCTCCGTTGAATCTTATATCGTCGTTATGTGAAACTTTTATTCCAAGCTGAGTTACAATTTCACCATTTATAGAAACCAATCCTGCCTCAATATATTCGTCAGCCTCTCTTCTTGAGCATACGCCCGAATTTGCAATAAACTTGTTTAGTCTAATGTTTCCGGTGTCCGGTTTATATACACCAGGAGTTGCTTTGCTCTTTCTGACTCTCATTTTTGGAGTACGATCACTCACAAATGAGTCCTCGTCAAAAAATGATTTGTGCTGACCTTCGACATAAGGTTTGCGTTCTGTTTCGTAAGGTTTTTGTTCTCCATCAAAAGGTTTTTGTTCCCCTTCGAAAGGCTTATGCCCTCTTACAAATGGTCTACGCTCTCCATCGAATGGCTTACGATCTCTGTCATATGGTTTACGCTCTCCATCGAATGGCTTACGATCTCTGTCATATGGTTTACGCTCTCCATCGAATGGTTTGCGCTCTCTGTCATATGGTTTACGAGCAGCATCGTATGGTTTACGCTCTCTGTCAAACGGTTTACGCTCTCTGTCGTACGGTTTACGCTCTCCATCGAATGGTTTGCGCTCTCTGTCGTACGGTTTACGCTCTCCATCAAATGGTTTACGCTCTCTGTCATATGGTTTACGCTCTCCATCGAATGGTTTACGATCTCTGTTGTAAGGTTTACGCTCTCCATCGAATGGTTTGCGCTCCCTGTCGTACGGTTTACGCTCTCCGTCAAACGGTTTGCGTTCTCTGTCAAATGGTTTGCGTTCTCTGTCAAATGGTTTGCGATCTCTGTCGTACGGTTTACGCTCTCCATCAAAAGGTTTGCGATCTCTGTTGTACGGTTTACGCTCTCCGTCAAACGGTTTGCGTTCTCTGTCGTACGGTTTACGCTCTCCATCAAATGGTTTGCGTTCCCTGTCATACGGTTTACGCTCTCCATCAAATGGTTTGCGATCTCTGTTATACGGTTTACGCTCTCCATCAAATGGTTTGCGATCCCTGTTGTACGGTTTACGTTCTCCATCAAATGGTTTGCGTTCTCTGTCGTACGGTTTACGCTCTCCATCAAATGGTTTGCGATCCCTGTTGTACGGTTTACGCTCTCCATCAAACGGTTTGCGTTCCCTGTCATACGGTTTGCGCTCTCCATCAAACGGTTTGCGCTCCCTGTCATACGGTTTGCGCTCTCCATCAAACGGTTTGCGCTCCCTGTCATACGGCTTCGCATCTCTGCGTGTGCGGTCATAGGGTTTGCGATCACGATCAGACGGTTTCGCATCTCTGCGTGTGCGGTCCGATGGTTTACGATCGCTGGTTTTCGTTCTTCCGGCAGCTCCTGCTCCGGCACGACTTGTTGATTGATTTGTTCTCATTTATATTTAATTCGGGTGCAAAGTTATGTTAATAACATATATTTTCCTACTTTTACAGACTCATTAGATGTAATTTGTATCAAATGTCACGCCTGGTAAGAATAATTTCGAAATTTGCAGGATACAATCCTTTATTAAAGGAAAATTTTAATGTATCAATTAAATCCATTAAGAGCAGTAAACTAAGGTCATCTCTTACAATTATGATAATTGCAATAGGAATAACCTCTTTGGTAGGTATTCTTACTGCAACAGATTCAATTAAGGCTCTTCTAAACGAAAATTTCGGTAAAATGGGGGCAAATTCATTTGCTATCCGTTCAAACTTTACCGACACTCAAACAACAAACCGTAAGGCCCGTACATTAAACCGCCGAAATATCCGTTATAGCCAGGCTAAGGATTTTGCCGATAATTACGAAGTACCTTCAATTGTAACCATCTCTGCAACAGCAATAAATAATGCTACTATAAAGTACGGTTCAGCAAAAACCAATCCTATCATCAGGGTAGTAGCTACAGATGATAAAAATGCGGGATATATGGGGGCCAAAATGGCTAAGGGAAGAAATTTCAATTCAAGGGATCTTGAATCGGCCTCTTTTTCTGCCGTAATTGGCTCAGGAGTAGCAAGCTCTCTGTTTAAAGGTTCTGATGATCCAATAGGAAAGGTAATTTCTGTAGGAGCAGTAAGATACGAAGTTGTAGGGGTTTTGGAGAAGCAGGGTCAAACCTTTGGCGGAGGAGTCGATAATCAGGTTTGGATACCTGTATCAAATGCCAGATCAATTTTCCTTTCTGATAATTCGTTTTTTGTAATAGGTATCATTCCGGAACTTGGAATTGATCAGACTAAGGCGATGGAGTCGGCCGAACAACTTTTTAGATCTATAAGGAGATTAAGCCCAATTGATCAGTCAGACTTTAGAGTTACAAAATCTGATGCTATGATGGAAGACATAATGAATATAATGAATTATGTTACCATAGCGGCTTTTCTGATAGGTGCGATTACATTACTCGGCGCTGCTGTAGGCCTTATGAACATTATGCTGGTATCTGTAAAGGAGAGGACACGGGAAATTGGTACAAGAAAGGCTCTGGGTGCCAATTCAGCAACCATAAAACAGCAGTTTCTTTTTGAGTCAATAGTTATTGGCCAGCTTGGAGGGGCATTTGGAATTCTGTTGGGAGTATTAATTGGTAACCTTACAGCTATGCTAATGAAGAGCCCGTTTATTATTCCATGGTTCTGGATGTTTTCCGGCGTGATGGTTTGTCTTATTGTAAGTATTGCCTCCGGATACATTCCTGCAGTAAGAGCATCAAAGCTTGACCCTATTGAGGCGCTAAGATACGAGTAGCTTCTTATTCAAGAAGTTGCTATTTCAGTTTAAATATATATGTGATTGTTCCCTCCTGAACAGCAGGGGCATTTGCACTTAGATTGAATTTTGCCTTTAAAGCAGCTTTTCTGGCTGCCTCCCAAAGAGTTCTGTCCTGAACGGTTGTGCCTGTAGTCCCGGGCGTTGCACTTATAACGGTTCCATACTGATCGACTGAAATTTTTACAACTACAGTTCCCGATTTATTGACTGCATATTCCGGCTCAGGGAGTGAACCCATTACGCTTCTGCCGGCTAATCTTGCCTGAGGTACACCATCAACAGACCCTACGCGGGTATTTCCATCGGCATGTCCCGCAGTAAGATCTCTGCCTGCCTCACGGGCAACCTGAGGAGCAGTGGAATCTGCATTTGATGCAGATGGAAAAAGAGCCCGTCTGTCAATCACAGGCCTGGGTGGTTCATACTGCTCTACATCCCCTTTTTCACCGGCAGTAGCCTCTGCACCTTTGTTGGCTCCTGTACCGGTTATTGGAGATTGCGACCTTTGGACAAGTCTTATATCCTCTTTAGGAGTTGGGTTTTCAACTCTTGGTTCGTGACCTGACATTACCTGAATCGGCTTCGGGGGTTCAAGCTCAAAGTCAACCTCGATACCTAACTCTGCAGGAGGGGGGTAAATTACCTTAAAGCCTGTTGTAAAGAAGAGCGAGACAAGCAGGATGTGAAATCCTGAAGCCATATAAACGCCAATGAATTTGGCGCGTTTCTCTGCTTTTGTGGGTTTAAAAGGTAGTTTTGGCATTATTAATAAGTTGTTCTATTCGGGTGCAGTAGCAAGAATTATTCTGTACTGATTTCGTTTTGCGATGTTCATTATATTCACAACCTGCTCCATCGGTACGGTTTTATCAACATGAAGAGACAAGGTTGGCTCATCCTCTTCCTGAAGTTCGCTTTGAATAAGCCTTTCAATATCTCCAAAAGGGACAGGTGTGTTTTTGCCGTTAATGTGATATGAGAAGGTGTTAGTTTGCAAGTAGTGTTTAATTGAAATACTAACCATTGTTTTTGCAGAAACCTGGTTCGTGCTCTTTGGTAAGAGTAATTTCAGGGCATTAGGGTTAACCAGTGTAGATGTCACCAGGAAGAAGACTAGCAAAAGAAATACTATGTCTGTCATAGATGACATACTAAACGATGGGTTAACCTTTGCACGACGCTTTATTGCCATAATTTATATCTTTTATTTGCTCGCAGGTTCGTGAAGCAGATCCATGAATTCGATGGTATTACTCTCCATCTTGTAAACGATGTCGTCTATTCTGGCAGTGAGGTAATTGTAGCCAAAATAGGCCAGGATACCAACTGTCAGACCCGCAACGGTTGTAACCATTGCAGTATAGATACCGCCTGAAAGAAGTGTGATGTCTACGTTGCTTCCTGCCTGTGACATGTTGTAAAAAGCCTGAATCATACCGATAACTGTACCCAGAAAACCCAACATAGGAGCTCCACCGGCAATTGTTGCCAACATTGGAAGACCCTTTTCCAGACGAGAAACCTCAACATTGCCCATATTCTCAACGGCAGTCTGAATATCGTTTAACGGACGACCTATGCGCTCAACGCCCTTTTCAATAAGGCGGGCGATTGGAGTTTCCTGTGACTGGCATAGACTGATAGCCGCTTTTATTTTGCCTTCGTGAATGTAGTCATGAATATTTCTCATGAAATTTTCGTCTGTCTTAGAGGCATTTTTGATTGCCCACCATCTTTCGCCAAAAATGTAAAGTGTTAGTATAGAGAGCAAAAGCAATGGAATCATAATCCATCCTCCTTTGAAGGCCATCTCTATAAGGGAAAACGACAGTGTCTCCTTTACCGGAGGAATCTGAGCAATAGCCTCGGCAGCGTTCTGCCCATAAGCCATAAGAAAATGAGTGATCATAATGTTTAAAGGTTGTATTACTTATTATTTATCTCTTAAATGTGTCAATCTGCAAAAATACAATAATTGAGCCACACCTCAAAGTATAATTAATTGAGAATTTAGTTTTCCAGTAGTTTTAAAATATCTGCCTTTAAATAGTCACTTTCAGCCCTGACATGGTTGCCAAAATCAACCACATAACCCTCTTTGTTGATTAGTATCCCATAAGGGACTCCGCTAAAACGAAACTGTCTCATAACAGCGTTAGCTTCCTGGGTGTTCATGTGGAGGCTTATTATCTGATCGTGTTCACTTTTATAACTTTCTTCCCACAAATCCCTGCTAGTCATGATACAGATGTTTACAAACAGAACATCTTTGCCGGTTAGCTCATTTATCAGTTTAAGAGAAGTATTCAGATTAGATATACAGGGATAGCACCATAAAGCCCAGAAATCAATATAGATTACCTTGCCGGGATTTGCATCTATGATTTTGTTTATCACCTTTAGACCGACACTGTTTTTATGAGCATCTGCGCTACTGATGTTCTTTATATCGGTGGTTTTTCCAAGCATTTCATCTGACAAAGGTTTGGGGTTTGAATTGAAGTTTTTAACCCTGTTGTAGCTCATACCGGTAATTTTTCTGAGGAAGGGGTCACTTAGATAACTATCAAGCCATGCCTCGTTCTTTTGTACAAAATCGGTACGATTTGTTGAAAGCAGACCGTTTGCAATTGCAGCCAGGATAAATTCTGAGAGATACCTATTTCTGTAATCGTCAGGTATCAAAAGGAACATACTGTCTGCATCAGATTTCTTGCCGGTTATTTTCGAATAGTGAAATTTTTTGTAAACAACCAATTCAGTAGTTAAATCGAAATATGACTTAAGAATGAAACGGTTATTGAAAATTTTATCAGCAGATTCGGTTAACTGATTATACCCTTTAACCCTGTCCATTACAATTCCGTCAGTTTCTTCAGACAGGATTGTTGATTGAATCAAAAATAATAGATAGTCTGCCTCAATTGTCTGCTCAGCCCACATTACAAAATCAGATGGGGCTCTCTCATCTTTTCTAAAATTGTTCAAAAGCGATATGAAACCACTTTTCTGAATATCAGCCTCTTCGATCAATGCCTTTCCCATTTTACCCCCATGTACATATCTTCCCTGATAATAACGCCTGAACTTTGTAATAAGATTATTAAGATCTGCTTTATTCCCTGAATAAACAGGATTCTGAATTTGACGGAAATCTGCCCTGATGAAGATTGAGTCACCCTCACCGGCTAGAAAGATATCTGAAATGGGATAAATGTTTATCTCTCTGTCTGCCATAGGATAAATGACGAATCTGAATCTGTTGTTGCTGTCAATTTCAGTGATGTACTCCATGTTTCCAACCTCAAATGCCGGTATTGTCAGCTTCAGTGATTTTGTCTGAGGGTAAACCTCCCTGTTAAATATTTCTCCCTCAATTATTGCCGGTTTACCGGAAAACTGATTGGAGTATTCACTTATTGAGCTCTCTTCTGCAACCGGAATTTTTTCATTCCGGGATAACTTTACAAAAAATGCAATGACCAGCAGGAGGGAAATTGCTGTAATTATATAAAAGAGAGCTTTTGTTTTTCCGTTTTTCATCTCAATCATGAAGTATGTTGATGGCATTTGAAATCATTCCGGCGGCAACAACGCTTGCCTTTACCCCTCTGTATTTTCTTAATGGACCTACCATTAGCCAGCTTACAGCATTGAAGATGAGTGTGCCGGCCCTCTCACCAAAACGAAACTCCTCTCTTTTACCCAATAGAAGTGATGGCCTTGCAATCTGCAAATTTCCACTGTAAGCCTCTTTTACAGATTGCTCCATTTTGCCTTTGGTGCTGAGGTAGAAGTTTGATGATGTGCTTTTTGCACCAATTGACGAGATGACAGAAACAACCGGTATATTAAGTCTTTCGGCAAGATGTGCAATTTTTAGCGGAATATCATGATCTGTATGGAAAAAGCTCTCTTTTGTTCCTGCCTTTTTGATGGTAGTTCCAATGCAGATAAAATAGACATCTGCAACAAGATTTTCTGCAAAAAAATCAATGGAGCCAAAGTCCGGCAGAGTCAGAATGTTGAGTTTAGAGTCTGAGATTCCCGGATCTCTTCTTACCACTGCTGTAACAGAGGAAAAAACATCATTTGTCAAAAGCTGATTTACCACCTCTTTTCCTACAAGTCCGGTAGCTCCGAACACAACTGCCTTTTTCATGATTTTGTAATCTTAATATCTGACTTAAAGGTAAATAAAAAATCCGACAGAGAGAACTCTGCCGGATTTGTTTTTGTTTTATTATTAACTCTTGATTAACTCTTGTGAGTTTCTGATTAACGCGTTTTACTTACTATAGAACCACCTGAAAGATTGCTGGTTATGAATGGATTCCCTTTGAAAAAGACTCTGCTTCCACCTGAACCGCTAACGTGAAGAGACTGCTTTGCAAACACCTCTGCGTAACCGCCCCCGGAAATACTAATATCGCAGCTTAACGACTCAAGATAATTAAACCATAATTTGCTTCCACCCGAAGAGTTGATTCTCAAATTATCGGCATATCCTGCAAGATCAGCTTTAGAACCGCCTGAAAGAGAGACATAAAGCGAAATCAAATCAACATCACCATAAAGGTTTCCACCTCCGCTTACATGAACATCCAATGCGTTTCCAACCCACAGATTATCAAAAACCACAGAACCACCACCGCTGGATGAGATATTTTCAAGATAGTCACTCGACACATAAACCTTTACATTTGCGCCTCTTCCGAAAAGAACGCCTCTAGCGCGATAGACCTTTAAGCTTCTACCGATAACCTCAACTTCGATATACTGGTGAAGATTCTCCTTCGCCTCAATAACAACCTCCTGAGAATTATCTTGAGTGACAATTAATTCAAATCCGCTCGATACGGCAATATTGTCAAATGTCCTTACCGGTCTTTCATATGCAACTGTGTTACCGTAAGGGAATACTGTTTCAAACTCAAGGCATGAACCAAGAGACAAAACAGCAAATAGTGAAATGATTGAAAAACGTATAAACCTCATATTTTAAGAAAATTTACACAATAGACGAAAAAGTGTGCCAAAATGTTGCAATCAGAGAAAAAATTTATCCATGTTTTGCAATTTCTGCAAGCATTGTCTTGTTTAACAGGAGTATATCTTTCTCAGAAAGCTTTATAAGACCATCTTTTTCAAATGTTTTAAGTAGTTTAATCCCGTTTTCAGTTGAGACACCGGCAAATTCTGAGACCTCTTTTCTGGTGAGAAGTGTGAAAATGTCGGAGTGATCATTTTTGAGTTTGTTCAGGTAAAGAAGTGCAGATGCCATTCTGCCATTCATCTGTTTATATAGAACGGAGCCTATTGTCTCGTATAGATTTGAGTTGTGAAGGCAGTAGCGTTTGACAATATTGGTTGTGAATTTGGCATTAGTTTGCATCACAGCAGCGATTGCCTCTTTTTCTATGAGAAAGCAATGGCTGTCTGTAAGAGAGGTAACCGAATACTGAAAAACATTTGCCGAAAATACAGAGGATAGCCCAATGAATTCTCCCGGGCCAATGATTCTGAGATTGTGACTCTTATTATTGTATCCCTCGATATATTGCTTAGAGAGGCCGTTTATCACAAACAGAACATAAGAGGCAAACACACCCTGTTTGGTTATGCTGTCTCCTTTTCGGAAAAGCACCTGAGTCTTACTGTTTCTTATTAAAGTAAGTTCGTCCTGAGAGAGCATCTGAAAACAGGGAGCATTAATTTCACATATAAACCGGCTGTCGTCTTCAAGTATTGTTTTCATTATAAATAGGATATTCAGGTTAATACAAAGATAAGCTATTTGATTCAGATGCAAAGCAGCTTTTTATATGATTTAAATCATGTTTTAATATGATACAAAGGTATTATAAAAGCTTTGTAATTAATTAAATAGGGCGTAATTTTGTACCATGATTTAAAATTATTAATCTTTCAAAATTAAAGCAATGTTATACACAAATCTAAAACACATCGAATCGGCAACCGATCACTCAAAAATACTTAACGAAAACGAAAATGTAATGGTAATATGCGGCAGGATGGGGCCTATGTGTATTCCTGTCTATGAAATCGCAGAGGAACTTGAACAGGAGTACAAGCATGTTAAGTTCTACGACTTAGAATTTGACAACCCTGAATCGTACGTAATAAGAAACCTTCCTGAAGTAAGAGGATTTATGGGTATCCCGTTCACAATTTACTACAAAAACGGAAAAGTTGTGAAAGCAACATCAAGTATTCAGACAAGAGAACAGATAACCGCAATTCTGGACGCAGAATTCGGGAAATCTTCAAAATAATTTAGTAATGGAGGATAAAATACATTACGACACAATTGTTATTGGTGCAGGACCTGCCGGCCTAACAGCCGGCATTTACCTCTCCAGAGCCCGCCTTAAGACTCTAATTATAAGCGAAGGAGTTGTAGGAGGGCAGATGGTACTCACTCACGAAATTGCCAACTATCCAGGTGTTGAGAGCATTAGTGGATATCAGCTGGCAAACATCATGAAAAAACAGGCAAAATCATTTGGATGTGAAATTAAGTCCAATATTAAAATTGACAGAATTGAACTTGAAGGTGATATTAAGAGGGTAACCCTTTCAGATGGCAAGGAGTACACATCAGACTCGATAATCCTAACCTCAGGCGGCCGCTCAAGGACACTCGGGGTACCAGGAGAAGAGAAGTTCAAGGGGAGAGGAATATCATATTGCGCAACTTGTGACGGAGATTTCTTTACAGGTAAAGAGATAGTTGTTGTAGGCGGAGGCAATTCGGCTCTCGAAGAGGCTGTTTCACTAACAAAATACGCAACAAAAGTTACCATTGTTCATCAGTTTGACAACTTTCAGGCATTTGAACACGCAGTTCAGGAGGCTAAAACCAACCCTAAGATTCAGTTTAAGATGGAATCTACCGTTACAGCTTTCTATGGCGAGGAGAAACTTGAAAGCGTTGATATTAAAAATCTTAAAACAGGTGAAACTGAAAACTTCAAAACTGACGGAACATTTATATTTATCGGGTATGTACCAAATACCGAATTTTTAAAAGGGAAAGTTGAGATGAATCAGTGGGGCGAGATTATAACAGGCAGTGATATGTCAACAAACCTCCCAGGTGTTTATGCCGGTGGAGATAGTGTTACAAAACGTTACAGACAGGTTACTACCGCTGTTGGTGATGGCACCATAGCTGCTTTGGCCGCCTCAAATTATCTTCACAACAAAAGAATCGCAACACTCTAATAGATCACAAGCACCTTAGAGCAATCTCTTTTGCTTTATTGCCGAGGAAATGCTAAATTTATAGTCTGAAAGAGCTTCTCGAATGACAGGATTAAGCAGATTTTTAACAGGAACATTAGTTCTGCTGGTGGTTTTATGTACCCCGGCAGATCTTTTTGCGATTGGTTCCAATGCCGGCCAAAAAGACACATCTAAAATTCCGGAGGCAGCCCATTTCCTTAGTGAATATATAGCAATACCCTCTGTTTCAGGGAGTGAAAACGAAGCAGCCTATTTTTTAGCCCGCAAATGTGAAGAGGCCGGGCTAATTGTGCATTTCATTACAGACAACCCCGGATCAGTAAATTTTGCAGCATCAATTTACCCCCTTTCAAGCGGAAAGCCCAACATTATTTTTCAGAACCATATTGATGTTGTTCCGTCAGGTGACAGCACACTATGGAGGTTTCCCCCGTTTGAAGGAAAAATCGAAGAGGGAAGAGTGTGGGGCAGGGGAGCACTTGACAACAAAGGGCTTGCCGTTGTTCAGTTCTATTCCATTAAGAGTATACTGGATTTGGCCAAAGAGAGAGATTTACCATACAATGTTACCCTGCTATGTGTTTCAGGAGAGGAGACAAGCGGCTCAACAGGTGCCGCAATTGTAGCAAAAAACTTCAAGGAGGTTTTTAATCCTGCGGTTATGATTGGAGAGGGTGGATCCGGTATGGAAAATTTGAGCTTAACTCAAAAAAAGATGAAAATTTTCGGAATATCAATTGCCGAAAAAGAGCACCTTTGGCTAAAGCTGGTGTGGAGAGCAGAAAATGCAGGGCACACCTCCATTACCGAAGAAAACAATATTACCATGATGTTCGTCAATGGATTGAACAGACTTGTAAATACAAGAATGCCTATTA
>Ga0351946_1017_pt1 | contig 22339 bp, 19 predicted proteins | sample BONcelT113001F15_FD_206832 | JGI IMG/M metagenome (GOLD analysis project Ga0351946, IMG submission 206832) | Enriched cells from coal bed in the Powder River Basin, Montana, United States - BONCAT cells T11 rep3 HSBNCT.T11.300.1.F15 ...
AGCTTGCTTATTATTTTCAATATTAGATAATTTTGATAATATTCCAGTTTTTGTATTAAACAAATAAAACAAACCATCAACTGTAGCAAGAATTAAAAATCCTTTTTCATCATGCTCTTTGCTAGGAAGAAAGCACCTATCAATAACATTAAAAGACTCGAAAAACACAGTATTCGTTGGTATATATAATCTTGTAGATTTTATTTCCAAGTTCCAAGGTTCATTATATGACTCTTTTCTACCTTTTACGCCAATTGTGTTTAAAATATCTCCTTCAATGGACATAAATGACGGTTCTTTCAATGTTATACCCAAATTCTTCTCATCTAAATTATTATTGATATTATACAATATGCTTGTTTTATTTTTCACAGATCGAGGCTTTGTATAATAAAAACTATTGTTTGTTTCGTAATAGGCAGAGAATGACTTAGAATGTAAAAAGAAATTATAGTTCAATTCATTTTTTATATTACCTTTGTTTAAATCTAACAAAATCGCCCCATAAGAAGTTATTAATATTGCATCATTTTGTTCTCCAGATACAGGAATAATCAAGAAGTCAACAATGCTATTGAATTGCTGTCTAAAAACTAATAAATTCTTTCTAAATTCATAAACAATTAATTCTCTTCTTTCTGGTTCTTTGTAGTTATAATATAGGAAAACATGGTCCCCTTTGGTGCCTAGGATATGCGCATCTTTTGAGTTTATGTTATTTATTCGAATGTTCTCTAAGATTCTGCCTTCAAAGGAAACTCTTGTTATGGATAAATCATCATTATCATCATCAAAACTTTTATGGTTATTATTAATTGTATTATCTCCTCCGACAGAGCCACTATATGTATAGAACTCAATCCATTTTCTTTTAATCACAGTATTGCTTCTTATTGGATTGGGAATAGCAGAATTATCAAAGTAAATATAGTTATGACTCTTTAGATCTAATATCATCTCTGTAGAAACCAAATAATCCTTACCAAATACTGGATATTTGCCTTTATACTCGCATACTTCATTCTTTGTCACAATATCATAAATCATTGCTTTTTGACCCGATTCGCATAAAACTAAACCACAAGAGATTGGGTTTATAAAAAGTTTTTTACCATTAACGTTTGTCTTCCATTTAGAAAGTAGTTTGCCAGTCAATAAATTATAGAAAAAAACAGAATCATTTATTTGTCTACGTAATAGATTATATTCTGGGAACAAATTACAATCACCAGTTAAAAAATATTTGTATTTCATAGAAGAAATCAAATTTTCTCTATTACTAGACTCTAGGGTATTTGGTGAAATGTTAATATGATTAATAATCATTTTATCATAATAATATTTACCATTTTTTGCAGGAGTTTGCGCTACTATTTCCAGATTTTTATTCACCAAAATTGTGTTTGGTTGGCACTGAAAGTATGAATTGCTTGGTTTGTATTTTCCAATTGAATCAACATCTTCTTGTATAATTGCAATATTGTACTCTAGGGGTAATACTTTTGATGGAAGAGTTGGAAATAACTTGATATGTTTAGCAGGTGTAAAAGCCAAGAACACCAGCACTTGAAAGAAAATAAAACTTAATTTTAAATTTCTAAATATGTTGTGATTTATGGATCGCATTTTATATCCCTACATGACTCTTGTCTGTCAACACATTTATGTTCTCCTCCAATATAATCTACGCAACTAGTATTATTATAGTACGTATTCCTATCTATTAAAACTACGCAATTGCTATTTGAGCAATTATTTGAATTCACACAAGGATTTGATGGTGAATCATTTTCAAGATTGCAACCAATAAACGCACAATTACTATTTGAACAATTGTCATTGATGCATGAGTTTGAATTATCAATGCATAAACTACCTTCCGATATATCACCATTGATGCATTCTTGATCTTTGCAATCTCCAAAATCTGTACAGTTTGATGAAGTAATATTATTACACTCAATATCAGTACATTTACTAGTACCTGTTCCTATATCAAAACAATTTGTTGAATTTGTGCAACTGCTATCAGTACAATGATCATCAAAACAATACTCATGCCCAGTTGTTCCTGGATTAGAACATCCACTATCATCTGTACAAGCACTATCAGTACACGTACCTGGGGAATCACATACATCGTCAGCGCATACTGGCTGATTTGTGCATTGTTCTATGCATTGTTCTAATGATGCTTCTCTTGAAAGAGATGGTTCGTCTATGTAACCACATTTTCCAGGTGTTTGATTAGAGCATGGTAGATCAGTACAAGTGTTTCTTCCAGCAGTATAACCACATTCAACGTAGTTCGTGCAACCGACATCAGCACAAGTGCCATCTGAACAATGACCTGTTGTTGGCGAAGGAGTAGAGTTTATGCATGCAGAGTCAGCACACCCATGGTCATCTTTACAAGTTCTACCATTGCAACATAGTTGATCCTTGCAAGTTGACCCCGTTTCCTCAGTTGAATCATCGCACTTCCGATTGCAGCAGGTAGTATCTTGACAATATAATTCATCAACACATTTTTTATTAAAATCATTCATGTTGCTACATTTTCCATCAGTACAGTGTTCAGTTGCACTTACGCCAACATCTGTGCAGTTAGCGTTCATGGGATTATTTTTGCATTCACAATCAGAGCACGAATTCTCATCTTTACATCCAAAACTTCCAACACCAACATTACTGCATAATACATCATAGCAATCGTTGATATCTTTGCACTCGTTTGAGTTATTAACACAACTATTACCGTCCAAGCAATTATTTTCGTCAGTGCAGGTGCTTGTGCCAGAATTTGTACAAGAACCTAACGATGAAGCACCATCTGTACAATTATTAGTATCTGTGCACCCCTCCTCATTTTTGCATCCACTGTCGCTACATTCACCTTCATCTTTACATGTAGCGGTATTTGTACAGCTTATATCAGTGCATGCATTGGAGCCGGTGCCAGAATTTGTGCAACCACTATTCGAGCACTCTTCAAACCTGCAGCCAGTGGTATTTGTTGTTGTCTCGATGGCATACTCTTCTAGATTGCTGTAAGTTGTATTGGAGCCACTATCCGATTTTATAATACCCCTTCTCTTTCCAAACCTCATATCTGGGGCATCCATCCTTGACCTAAAACCATTCTCGATGCCAGCCAAGATAGATGAAATGAATTGATCCTGCAAATCTTTCTGTATCGAGTTGAAGTCAAACCCCATCTGTCTTGATTCTTCAACAATCCAGTTCCTTAAGTTATTCTCGTAATAGTTCATTGTCCCTCCTTATATTCTTTCTTGTTCTAATTATTTTCAATTATAATTTTGTTTACATTTTCATCTTTCGATGTTTTCTCTGCATGTTTTGTGCAAAAATTCTTCAAGCGGCTCCTGATGTCCTGTTTCATCATTCCAGTCAGGTTGTCAATTTGCCGCATATCTTTCGTGTCCATCTGATAACCAAAGAATTTGATAATTTTGTCTGTGCTTACAACAATCTCAGTTCTGAATGGAGGATCTGAAGAGGCACGATTAATTACGTCTTGGCAAGAGATTTGAACTTTATCATTAAGCTCAATACCCTCCTCTTTTACCTTCTTCATTGTCAACAAGCAATTGTGCATCACCAACCTGTCTCCTCTCAGCGACGGTATCGGGCACGGCCAGCAAATTGAGCCCAGATACTTGCACTGGTTGCAGGGAACATAATTCTTGAGGGCATCAGGTTTGAAGAATGCAGAAAGTAAACCGTTGTACAATTTTGACTCCCATATATCTTTTGCGCTGCTCTCCAGCACTGATTGTCTTGGGATGGCGATCTTCTTGCCGCCACGGGTGGTGAAGTGTTCTGTGAGTTCCTGGCAGGGAAACATGGCTCCATCAGGCTGGACAAAGGCTTTGGTGGTGAGGGCGTTGCATCCGCCTGGAGAAATTGGGAATTTTGTGCCGTATTTCTTGTTGAGATATTCGGCAACAAGAGGGGAACCAAGTCCCATCTGAACATGCTGAGGGTGACCTTTGGCGATGATCTGGGCGAGTTGCTCTGAGAGCTCGAATGTCTCCTGGTCGTTGAAGTAGAGCTTGTCCAGGTTGTCGCCTGTTTGAAAATTGCTTGTATAAGCTTAATTTTCTTCAGAAGCAACCCATGTCAAAACACCATCTGGCACAGAAAACAAGGCTTTTTTGTCGGAATATGTAATTAGCTCAATAATATCTTTGTTGTCTGTGCACTTCCATTCTTTGAATATGTGATCCTCGCCTGTAATGGAATATATGGGTTCTGGAACACCTGGCCTCATGAGTTTTATTGAATAACCTTTGCCTGGCCAGCTAATCATTGGGATAAAGAGGACTCCAATATCTGTTGGGCAAATGCATGCGCTCATGCCAGGCATTGGCGACACAAAGTATTCATAGGGTTCCAAAGAGTTGTCAATGAGGTTGACGATTTTAACTTTGAGGGCATAGACATCATTTATGGTATCAAGAACTCTTGCTAAAAAGTATTCTTTATCGCCAACAATGCGTCTTTCCTTTACAATTGGAGTCTCTATTTTCCACCTAACAGATAAATTACTCATTTGCATTCCCAACGTCCATTGCTGGTCTCCAATTACAATATTTCCATTATAATTTACGGCGTGAGCCATTTCCATTGACATCTCTTTAATTATTCTATTTGATTTGCAATCAATAATAGATAATCTAGATGGATTATAGACCCAAACAAAAACAAGGTTTTCGTATATCAATGATAAATCTTGATAATATTGGAAAGGTTGCGTTTTTGCTGGCAAATCCACCTTGTAGCTCTCCTTCACCTCTCCATTACTTGATGATATCCTTTTTAAGTTGCAGTAGTATCTAGAATAATCATTTTCTGTATAATAGATTCTACATATTTCTATAAAGTCGTCTTTATCAGAAAAGAAAAGTGGAAAAGAAGTTAGGTTTTCATATTCGCTATGAAATAAAACTTTCTTCTCTTTTGTGTTTACAAGCAAACTAATCATTATTTTATCGTTCTGTTTTTGCAATAATACAAAATTTGGAGCAATTGTTTGAACATTTTTAAGATTATCAAATTCCATAAGGTGTTTGCCAGTTAATGGATCTAAAAGATAGAATTTGTCATGATCTGCTAACCACAAACTATCGTACACCGTAAACAGATAATATTTATAATCTCCAGGAATTTTCTGCTTTGTTTCCCAAAGAATTTTAAAATCATCTGCAGTTACTACTTTATAAATAAAATATCCTTCCTGATCCTCCACTGTTGCAATTGATAACAACTTCTCATTCCAAATGATTTTCTCTCCAATAAGGAAATGATCAACTCGAGTGCCATCTATTGAAATAAAAGATATCCTGAATTTATTGTTGCCTGGAAATCTGTCATCAATATATTCTCTTCCCAACAGCTCTTGAGTGATCATTCTACCATCACTAATTAACTTGGGTATTCCTCCTATTTTCTCATGATACAAAACAGAAATAAGCTCACCATAACGTGCATTACGAAGATGTGAATAATCATTAAAGTTATAGATTACAAAATCTGAGTGGACGGTTTGACCTAGATTAACTATTAATTTTGGATTTGGATAAAATGGGTCTGGTGATTGAACATTTTTCGAAAATAACTGACCAGTGATATTGGAAATATTCGATAGCATTATTATCAAAACTACCAACGATATTTTCTTCATCTTGCCCCCATTACTCTGCTATTGGTTCTAAAGGATCGAGTCCACCTATTTCACACTTGCCTGTATTCTGACAACCTGTATCTACGCACGTAAGGTTTGCATCGAAGCATCTTTTTGAATTCACACAGCCAGAATCACGGCAATTGTTGTTGTCATAGCAAAATTCTTCGTTTTTACATCCATCATCAAAGCACTGGAATACATCTGCGCAATTTGCCAAGCCTCCACCGGGTTTTGAAGAGTTGCTGCATGTATTGTCCTTACAGTATTGACTAGTTGAAGCATCAATACAGTTTGTGCTATTGTTACAAGATTCATCAATGCACCCCAACTGATCTAAACAAACTTCCTTAGCTCCAGATCCAAAGGTACCATTGCCACAAGAGGCATCTGTACAAGGAGGGTTCGCTGAATCCTTACAATTAACGTTATTGTCAGTGCAACCTTCTATATCAGAACAAAATGGTTGATTTGTGCATCGTTCATCTGCCTCGTTGTTTCCGCAACCATTTTTATCCCAGTTAATGCATGAATTGTTGGTGCAATAGGCACTATCTGAACATCCAGGATCACCACCAATTGGCCCTTTGCTTGAGTTTATACAAGTATTGTCTTCGCATCTTGCATCGCTACATCCAATATCTTGATTGTTATCAACACAAGCGTCATCAATGCAGTTCTTTCCTATTTGGCCTATGTTTGAACATCCAAACTGGTTTGCGCAAGAAGAATCAACGCATTCTACACCGGTTGCACCAATGCTATCTCCGCAATCAGCACCATTATTAAAACAGCTTGTATCAATGCACGTTGCATTTTGATCAGAACAATGAGCATGGGGACCACAATTTGTACAATTTGAATTAACGCATTGTCCACTGCTATGAGTGCACTGATATTCATTCAAACATGCGTCTGTAGTAAATGTCGAATTCAGGTTCGTGTTGGAACCTGAAAATCTCATCCTCCTTGCAAACCTCAGGTCAGGTGAATCCATGCGAGATCTGTAACCATTTTCTAAACCAGTCATAAGCAAAACAAATAGCTCGTTTTGTTTTTCTTTTGATAGCCCATTAAGGTCATAACCCATATCTCTGGCTTCGTTTTTTACCCAATCGGTAAACATTTGCTCGTAAGCGCTCATTGTGCCTCCTTTGTTGTTTGTTCTTTTTGAAAAAAAGATTCAATTTGTTTTCTCATATTACCTTTCATTTGGGTTGTTAGTTCAATTAATTTTCTTGAATGCTGCTTATCAACACCATACTTGTTTTGATGGATTGTCTTCTCAGGTTTTATCGTCACATGAATCCTAAAATATGGATCAATTGCTGCTCTATCTACCATCTCCTGGTAGGAAATTGGCACATCGCTACTTGCTACAATTCCATCATCTTTCATTTTCTTCATTGCATCAAAACAACTCCTCATCACCAACTAGTCTCCTCTCAATGAAGGCAAAGGGCAAGGCCAGCAAATCGAACCCAGATACTTGCACTGGTTGCAGGGAATATAATTCTTGAGGGCATCAGGTTTGAAGAATGCGGAGAGCAAACCGTTGTACAATTTTGACTCCCAAATCTCCTTTGCCCCACTGTCCAGAACTGATTGCCTTGGGATGATGATCTTCTTGCCGCTGCGTGTGGTGAAGTATTCTGTGAGTTCCTGGCAAGGGAACATGGCTCCATCGGGCTGGACGAAGGCTTTGGTGATGAGTTGTACTGCACCCCATTTGTCAACCCATTTTTGAGGGAGTCACGCATCATTCATGTTTTGTATCAGTTTCACAGTTGCAACTTTTCACAGTGAAGCAACGCTTAATTTATTAGGTTTAATGTATTCTGCCGTCTCTGTTTGCAACATCCCAGAAACCCTTTCCATCTCCTGCAACTCAAACGTGCGTGGTGAAAGATAACCCAAAGACGAATGAAGGTAACCGTCGTTGTATGTCTCCACCCAAGCAGAGAATGCCTTGCCAAATTCCTCCTGGTTATCCCATTCATTTGTCCAGACAAGCTCCTCTTTAATGGTTCGCATCATTCTCTCTGTGTCGGCGTTGCCTTTTGGGTTGCTGTAGCTTGTGAATATTTGCAGGATGCCAAGAGTGTGGCAACTTTGCATGAAAGACCTGGAGGTGGGTTGGCATCCGTTGTCTGAAACCAGCCTGAGACCAGCTTCTCTTGCGCCTCTTGGAAACATCGCGTTTAGTCCGGAATCCAACGCATGCAACCAGTCACAGGAGAGAGACCTTTCTCCAATGTGGTATCCAACGATCCTTTTGGTGTGCCAGTCCAAGACTATCACAAGATATGCATACCCTTTGCCTGTGGCTATTTTGGTCATGTCTATTCCCCATATCTGGTTTGGTCTTTTGGGAACAGGTTTCGGCCTTTGTGTCCTTTTTGCCTTCACTCTCTCATCTTTTGCAATTGTCAGACCGTGCAGTCTCATGAGCCTGTATATGCGCTTGTGGTTCACCTTGATATCATGTTTGAACTTTATTGTTGCCCAAACTCTCCTGTACCCCCAGAAAGGATGATCGCATTTGATGGATTCAATAAGTAAGAGGAGCTCTTTGTTGCGGATTGCAACCGACTCTGATGTTTTTCGTCTTTTTGCCTTCACAGCATTTTTTTTAATTCAAGCGCGTAGTCTGCCACAATTTGCCTGAGCTGGTTGTTTTCACGCTCAAGCTTTGATTCTTTTTTTGATGAGGAGTTGCTGAAAACGGACTCTGCGTTTGCAAGAAACTGGTCTCTCCATCTGTAGTACATTGACTGCGCAATTCCATGCTCCCTGCATATTTGAGGCACTGTCATGCCTTTTACTCCGTCAAGAACAACCTGAAGCTTCTCTTTTGACGACCAAACCTTTTTGGGCATTTCTTTCACCGCCTTAATGATGAGATGATTTGAATTCGTATCAGATGATGTTTTGTGCTGCACAAGATGATGCGTTGATATTATACCAGGATTCCCTTGTTTTGGTTATATCGTTAATGGGGTGCAGTATAGAGTGCGTTGCATCCGCCTGGAGATATGGGGAACTTTGTGCCGTATTTCTTGTTGAGGTATTCAGCAACAAGAGGAGACCCCAGTCCCATCTGAATATGCTGAGGGTGACCTTTGGCGATTATCTGGGCAAGTTGTTCTGAGAGTTCGAAGGTTTCCTGGTCGTTGAAGTAGAGCTTGTCCAGGTTGTCGCCTGCTCTGCCACGCTGGCGCAAGGGTGTGAAGATGAGAGAGTCTGAACCAATTTCATGGGCAATATCCATCATCTTTGTCATCTCGTGTGCGTTTGATTTTGTTGAGAGTGGGATTACTCCACAAACTTACCAAGTTTGATATTGAAGATTTCGGTGAATTTCTGGTCAGATGAGTAGCCTTCCAGAGTAATCAAATCCTCCCCATCATGTTTCCATGAAGTGTACCCTATAATCCCATTTTTACTTACCAAATCATATGCAGGGGCGTAAATATCTGGCTTGAAAAGCCTTATTCTGGCAAGATTAATGTGGCGTGAATCACAATGCAAGGACAGGATTCCGTGTTTTGACAAAACAAAGTTTTGAAAATCAGTGTCAATGTCGCTTACAAAACCTGGGGAAATCAAATACAGGTTCTTCAGTTTTTCATTCTCGAATTCCTTGACATACATGTCAAATTCCAAGGTTTCATTGTTGAAAATCGAATAACAGCTGAAAGTGCTTCCATTATATTGGATATCTTTTCGATATTTGGGACAAAGTTTTTTCCAGAGCAAATTATAATCATAGTCATAACAATATATTCTTGTGTCTGTGGTAATGTAGAATTTGTCGTTTTGGAAAAAAACCCAAAAAAGCCAGGATTCATCTTTAAATTCGAAAACAATGGACTCTTTTTTCTCATTTTCCGGCAATTGATCATATTTTTTGGTATCGAGAAAAATGAAACGAGTGTCGTGCATGTTATTATCCATATTAAAGTATAACACAATAAGGTCGCCATACATTAAATAAAATTCACCTTCTATAAAATTGTTTTTTTCTTTCTCATAAATGAATTTGTAAGGTAATTCTTTTGGCAAATAATATATCTTTTTGATCATTTTTTCATTCTCGATGGTTATGATTTCAAGCGAGTTGTCTGCTCTATTTGTAAAAACCGAGTATAGATATCCCGTTTTCTTGTTCATCCCAATCCGTCTATACGCTCCTGTTGTAAATTCTTTTAATATTTGACTATTTGCAATGATAGCATAATCAATGGTTCTTCCTCGAAACGCAAGATCAATTTGATACAAATGAGTCCCATCATAAACTCCGCGAGTTTCAACAAATATTTGTCTGTCATTTCTGAAGCAGTATTTCATACTTCCTTTTAGGGTTTTTTCAAAACCTGTTTCAACATCTATTAAAAAGGTTTTCTCTTTATTGGTGATTATTAAATAATTACCATTTCCTACTAGCTCTGAATCGATGAATTTTGGCCAAGTTTTAAGAATAGCAAATGTTTTCTTCTCAGGATCATATTTTTCTTTTTGAAGTTGCACGATATTAGTTTTAAGATTATAAAGATTCCTAATCAGAATATTTGTGTCATAGTTGAGATAAACAGTACCATGAATATACGGAAATTCCTGGAATCTCTCTTTTGCAATATCATATCTGTAAGATTTATCATTAGCCTTGAAAAATATATAATCATCATAGCTCAACAATGGCGATCTTTTCGATGACTTTACCGGGATTGTCACTGTTTTGATTTCATTCTTTCTCACATCAAACACATTGAAATAGTCAAGCTTATCATGCCCAAAAACAACATAATTGGATGTCGGCTGTCCGCAAAGAGGTGGCAATAATTCCAAATCTGGAATTTCACCAAAAGAAAAACCAGACAGAAGAATTATTGCAAATATTAGCGTCAATGCTCTAGTAAAAGAACTATTTTTTGCATCACGGGTCGCAAATATAGTCATGACACTCCTCCACACTGTCAGTATATCTTTCTTTGTAATCCATGCACTTTCCAACTTCACAATTCAGATCGGTGCAGTTTTGGGCAACATTTATACAGCGTGAATTGATGCACTTCTCGCCACTTGCAGTGCCATCTTGACAATTGGTTTGATCTTGGCAGAAATTTTCATTTTTACAATTTGTCTTGTCAATGCATCCACCGTAATCAACACAATATGATATTGTGCCGGTGTTTTTGCAACTTAGATCAGCACACTCTTTTCTATCACTACATTGCCTAGAGTTAATACAATTTCCTGTGTCATAACAGTATTCATCTGCACAAGTTGTATAATTATTATTTGCTCCGTCTTCGCAATCATCTCTATCTTTATTTGTTCTGCAAAATTGTCCAAAGTCATTACATTGTGGACTAAAAACACATCCATCATCAGTACAGCTTGAAATTACATTATTGCATGTTGAAAAAGTACAACCACCGTGATCGCAGCTATCGGCTTCCAAAATATAAGTTTCGATATCATTTACTGCATCACCATTTTCAATCATCAGAGCAGTTTCACATTGAATTCCATCAATGTACCAGGGGTTGCACTCAGCGGCACTGCTATTAACACAAGCACTTGTATTGTTTACACATGTTTCGAAAGAATCAGTGCACGAAGTTGAGAAATTTGGACAGTGACCAGAGTCATAAGTGCAACCTGTTCCTTCATTTGTGCACTGTGAAGTATAGTCTGTTCCTTGTGGCGCACTCTTGCATGTTCTATCAGTGCAAATGCCATCTTGTGAATTATCTACACATCCATCAAAATTAACACACGATTCGTCAACACAATTTGTATCTCTACAGTTTGGTGTGACTGGGTCAGGTGAATTGACACACCCATCATCCTTGCAGAAGAATGCTTCACCTCCTGTTGTGGTGCTATTGTCGGTGCAAACTCTGCCATTTCCACACATATCATCAAGACAAGCTGCTTCGTTTGTGCCTTTATCTTCGCACCTTCTGTTGCAACACATATCGTCTTTGCAACCCGTTGTATCTGTGCATAATCCTGCTCTTGCTTGGTTTTTGCATTCAGTGTCTATGCAATTGTTGTTATCCCGGCACTCAGCGCCTGGTGGCGGAGAATTTGTGCAACCGCTGATATCGGTACAGTTTTGATTGTCAACACAGCCTATTGCTCCTGATGTGCCTCCTGCGCTGTTTTGGCATTCGGTGTCCTGACAATTTGCGTTATCAACACATTCTTGTGCGCCTCCGGAGTTATCACATTCATTATCAACACAATTAAAGTTATCAGTGCATTCAGCGGTATTGCTGTTTGAGCACTTATTATCGCAAGATTTGCCGTCGTTTTCTGGACAATTCTTATCGCCAACACCACATCCGCTGGCCACTAACATGCAGCCTTGATCAGGACAGCTTGTGTCCGAAGTTGTTTGAATGGAATTGTTTGGGTTATTGTGATTATTGGGATTATTTGGGTCATTTTCTTCGCTTGGGTTTGCAAAAGAATTCTTATATATCCCCTTCCTCCTTCCAAATCTGTCGTCAGGATAGTCTGCCATGTCACGGAAAATACATTCCAGATGAGCAAATAGTTCACCAATGACAATGTTTTGTTTTTCTTTGGGTAATGTGGCAAAGTTAATGCCTTTGCTTTCTGCGATACGCACTACGATTTCTTCAAAATTGCTCATTATTGATCCCCCTTTTCGGTTTTTTTTCCTTGTTTTCATCACTTTTCTTTAGTTCTCTTTTTCTGCTTCCAGGAGTTGATATGCCTTGTTGTTGAAGATTCTTTTTGCTTTCTGCATTGAATTCATAAGCCTGTCAAAATCTTCCTGTTTCATCTCATATCTGTTGTCTGAGAGAGCTTTTTGAGGATTTGCATACAATTGAGACCTGAAGATTGGTTCACCTGCTGCCCTGTTGATTATCTCCTGGTATGAGATTGGGACTGTGCTGGTTGTGGTCATGCCTTCTTGATGCATCTTCCTCATCACCATCATGCAGTTTCTCATCACGAGTTTGTCACCTCGAAGGGTTGGGATTGGGCATGGGTAGCAGATTGAGTAGAGGTATTTGCATTTGTTGCATGGGGTGTAGTCCTTCAAGGCATTGTCTTTGAAGAAGGATGAGAGAAGGCCTTTGTAGAGTTTGAGTTTTTACTATTTCTTCCACACTGTCACAACAATTGCCTGTTGTTTTTCGAGGGAAGTGGGAACACCATCAAATAAGGGTCTGCCTTCTTTGTCAAAATCAGAAAGTTCAGAATTTTTGGTGTTAAGAAGACCGTTTGATTCGATGATGAGGGCGAAGTAGTCTGTTGAATTATTAATGTTTGCGTCAGCCTCTATTCTTATCTCTTCGTTATGTCCTAGGTTGAATTCAATATCATTTGTTTTGGTCATTTTTATAAAAGGTGCTATCAAGCCTTCTTTGTTACATGGTAATAAGAAATATTTTCCTTCCAGAGTTAGATTATTACTTGTGTTCTCAACGACTAGCGATATTTTATCTCCATCACTAAGAAATTTTTTTATTATGAATGAAGGACACGGGTTATATTTTATTACAGAATTAATTTTAGTTTTATTATCTGTATTGCCAATAAAGTTGTATAAATTATTATATAATATGACTTGCTCTTTATTTGTGAGTCCTTTTTGAATTAATTCACCTTTGATATTATAAATTTTATCATTTACAAAAATAGAGTTATTTATTATTTCAATTCTATTTGATTGGTCGTTTATTGAAAAATCTTTTTTTATCAAATGATGTGTTAATTCTTGCATATTATAAAGCATTAGATCTGATGAAGTATTGTGATTGTTTGTAATATAGTATAAATAATTCTCAATGATGCCAAAAGCAACTCCATTTAGTGAAATCAAATTAGGTTCATCAATGTTGATTATGTAAATACCGTTATTCCTTGAAAAAATTAATGAGTTTTTATATGTCCCAAAAAAATATTTTTCCTCTAAATTGAAATGTTGGTAATTCTTAAGATAATCTGCAAATATTACTTTATTCTGCTCTAAATCAATTATATTAACAAAACTCATTTGAGTTACAACATTGTAATAATGAATAAAATAATATTTCTCATAAACATTTGTATACACATTTGTAAAGGTGTCTTTTGGATCAAAGTCAATATCGACACCCTTTATAAGGACTTTTTCTACATCCAAATTATCTAGTCTAACTAATGTTAATTCGTTAAAATTTGTTAGTATACATAGCCTATCTATATATCTAACAACGTTCTTTGAAAATGGGAAGCCATTAATGTTGAATTTAGAACATCTTCCACTTGTATGGTTGATTATTTCTATATCTCCATTTTGTCGATAATACAGAGAGATCAAGTTTGTTCCTAGCTGAGTTAAATAATGTGGAATTGTTTCAAAATATATTGGCATTCCTTGGTTAGGAAGTAGTTCTTGATTTAGGAAATACCCCTGAAACATGCATTTATCATAAATTTCTGGTTTTGACGGGCACACGATAAATGGCATGTCATTGACATTGTAAATACTAACCAAATCAGGGTTAGGAAAATAAAATTCACCAATTATTATCCCATTTGGTAAGTCAATCTTTAAAGACCCAGATTTGCTTGTTATATAGGCATATTCGTCTGTGAGAAAACCATCTGTTAAACTCCTATGCATATTAACTTTATTAGCGTATCCTATACTTGTTATTTGAGTAAAACTATTAAGTCTAAAATTCCAAATTCCCCAATTATTTTTTTCATTCTCGTCACTAAACGAAAATATAATATAGTCTTTATTAGTATCAATAACTTTCACATTAATATTTTGTGATAATGGCAATAAATCTATTTTTTCAATTATATGGCCATCTTTCGATATTCTTAGCAGGAATTGTGGTATTGAAGATTTTTTCTTGAATAAAACATAATCAATCCAGCTTGGTCGCACAATCACCCACGAAAATTTATCAATCTTAACAATATCTTGAATATTCACTAGCTTTTTATTTTCACAATCAAAAAACATTGTTGTTGAAGCAAAAGTATTGTAGTTAAATGCATAGTTTACTAAGTTAGGATAATAAATGAATTTTGTATAAATGTCACAAATATTATAATCACCATAAACATTAGAAACAAGGCAGATATCTCTAGTTATAGGTATTACATTAATTTTCTTCTCAGATAAATTTGAGCTAAATCTTTGGATCAAAGACAACTTGACTCCATCAATAATAAGAGTTTCATTATTAGATTCATTAACAACAATATAACCGAGCCAAGGAAAATATTTTGTGTTTTTACCATTTATAAAAAAATCTATCGTACCATCGTCGCTCTTAAAATAAGTTATACTCCCTTCTTTTTCAGTTTCGTTAATGTAGTCATAATCACAAAAATTCTGTTTTAGATGGCATCCTGAGAAAAAGATATTTTTCTCAGCAATTGTGGAAAAACCTCCCAGAATATTCATCTTTTTGTTAAGTACAAAGCAATAATTGCTTGCTCTTTTGATATTATACGTGTTCAGGCTCATCCCACCACCTGAGAATGTTATGCAAGGTTCAAAAAAAGTGTTTCCAGAATAAACTCTCTGTCCTTCTGGTAATAGAGGATAATTAGGTGGGTTAGAAAATTCACTATTTATAGCAGTTGGTGAAAGAGTTAAAAACAATGTATGCAAAATAAATACAATTAATACTCTTTTCATTTTTACACCTTTCATAAACATTTACTATCATGGATCACACTGTCTGTCAACACACATAACAACTTCAGACCCATCAACATATTCTTTCCTGATTAAGGTCATGCAGCGCGTATTTGTGCAGTTAATTGCATCCGTACAACTATTTCCTACTGAGTTACCACCGGAATTTATACATCTCTCATTTGAGCAACTTGATTGGTCAATGCACACTACAGAGTCTTGACATAATACAATTTCTGAACTTAAACCAGCATTAGAACAGGTTGTGTCTTTGCAATTATTCCAATCTACACAAACACCTGGACTTCCAATAGTAGGTTTATTTTCACAAGTGTTATCTGTGCATCCACCAGTTGCTTGATCCATGCATGCTAATCCTGCATTGCTACAACTATTTCTATCAACACATGCTTTGTCTGAACCTCCTGTATCAAAACAATTACTTCTTCCGGAATTATTGCAGGATCCCATTGAAGTATCAACACAACCATTGTCTTTACAAGTATCGGGTTGAGTGTCAAAACCGCATTCTTCTCCTCTATCAACACAAAATGGCATATCTCGGCATATATTATCAATACATCTTGGTGGATCAAATGCACATGAAGAGTCTGTGGTTAATATGTCTGATTCAAAGAAAGATTTAAGATTATTTTGTTTTATATTTTTTATATTTTGCGAACCTGAGATCGCTATAATCACATTTTGATAGAAAGATATTTTCAAGAATGAAGTCGATCCTTTGTAAAAGTTTATTATTTGAAGATGACATGTTGTCGGACTCAACATTCTGTTTGGATAATTCTTCATTAAGCCATTTTTCTAATGGATTCATTTGTCCTCCTATTTTTCAATGCATTCTTTGCTTGATTGACAATCACAATGATCATCACTTGCTAAACAACCTTGGTCAGATGGGTTTGGAATATAGCATCCAGTTTTTTCTGTACTATCTACTTGACACCACGTATCGATGCAAGTGGCAGCAATAGAGTAATGACATCCTGCATTCTGACAGTTATTATCTGTACACGTAGTTGGATCAGCACCTGCACTGCCATCAGAACATAAATTAAAATCTACGCATGAATTATCTACACAATTTTGATTTGTGCACGATTCTTGAGCGACACTGCCAGAATTCATGCATGCAGAGTCTTTGCACGAAAAGGTTCCATCCTTGCATTCTCTTCCATTTCCACAAACATCATCTTCACAGTCACCGGTATTTCCATCGATACAAACTCTATTGCAACAGACATCATCTTTGCAAAGTCCATCAACACAAGAATTCTGCTGTGATGGCAATCCTTCATTTCTACATGAAATATCGCTGCAATTACCTGAGTCAATACATTTCAATCCTTGTCCCTGTGGAGTATTTGAGCATGGTTGATCAAGGCATGCATTAACCTTGTCTTCACACCCCATCGTATTCCCACAATACACATCAAAGCATGGCCCAGAATCGATACATCCACCTTCGGATATGTTGTGACAATCAGTATCTGTGCAAGTGAAATTGGAACCCCCATTATTTGTGCAAGCAGCGGTTCCAGAATTCACGCAGCCATTATTGCTACAAGATGATTGGCCATTAGTGCAGCCTGTGGGTGTTTCATGAGTACATGTTCCATCAGTGCAGCTCCTAGAAATTGCATCACGTGGTCCTCCTCCGCATGTTCCATTTGTGCATGCTCCATTCTGATCTCTTCCAGAACCAGGGTCACAAGGGTACATACAAGTGCCATTCGTGCAATTGTCAATGGGAATGATCTCGACAGATTCAATTATTGTTTGTAATTCTACTTCGCCGGCACTCAGCAAAACAGAATCTTTCAAGATACCACTTTTGTTCCCAAAACGAATATCTGGATTATCGCTTCTTATCCTGAAACCATTTTCAATCATTTGAAAGAGAATTTTATTCAAATTATATTTTTGATTATTCGATAGTTTCTCGATATCTAAACCTAGATTTGTTGCTTCATTTTCCAACCAAACTGATAAGTTTTGCATTTTATATCTCCTTGTTATCTAAAATTGATTCGTATATATTTACTAGATTTTTTCTTATATAACTCTGCATTGTTTCTACTAGAAGCATTAACCTATCACAGTCTTGTTGAGATAGCTCATAATGATATTGATCAATGGTTTCTTTTGGATTGACATAAAGCATATCTCTGAAAAGTGGATCTGTTGACGATCTGTTGACTATCTCCTGATACGATATCGGCACTTTGTTTGTAAATTCAATTTTTTCTTCTTTAATTTTTTTCATCATCATCATACAACTATGCATCACCAACCTATCCCCTCTCAGCGACGGTATCGGACATGGCCAACAAATAGACCCCAAATACTTGCATTGATTGCAGGGAACATAGTTCTTGAGAGCATCAGGCTTGAAGAATGCAGAGAGTAAACCGTTGTACAATTTTGACTCCCATATCTCCTTTGCTCCACTGTCAAGCACCGATTGTCTTGGGATGGTTATCTTCTTCCCTCCGCGTGTGGTGAAGTATTCTGTCAGTTCCTGGCAAGGGAACATTGCTCCGTCTGGCTGGACGAAGGCTTTGGTTGTGAGTGCGTTGCATCCTCCTGGAGATATTGGAAACTTTGTGCCGTATTTCTTGTTGAGATACTCTGCAACAAGTGGAGACCCCAACCCCATCTGGACGTGTTGAGGATGACCTTTTGCTATGATTTGGGCGAGTTGCTCCGAGAGCTCGAATGTCTCCTGGTCGTTGAAGTACAGCTTGTCGAGGTTATCACCTGCCCTGCCGCGTTGGCGCAAGGGTGTGAAGATTAGGGAGTCTGCTCCTATCTCATGGGCAATATCCATCATCTTTGTCATCTCGTGGGCATTTGATTTTGTGACTACGGTGCAGATTATTTGCCTGATGTATTGTTTTCTGCGTTTGCGTTCATCGTCCAGAGCCTTCATGTTTTCCGTGACCAACTTGAACACGCCTTGTCCTCTGATTGGGTCGTTGGTCTCGGGAGTCGCTCCATCCAGGGAGAATGTGAGCAGGTAGAGCTTGGAGGCAAAGAGCCTGTCGTGGATTGCGGGAGTGACGAATGTTCCGTTGGTGTTGATTGAACACACAATGCCAAGAGATGAGGCATAATCAACAATATCAAGCATGTCGTCGCGGAAGAAAGGTTCCCCGCCAAGAAAGTGAATTCTCTCGACGCCTGCCTTGGAGAGCTTCCTGAGTGCCTCGAAAACCTCTTCTGTGGTGAGATCTTTGATGGATTCATGCTCGTCACTGCCCTCGTAAAAAGAAGTTGACCTGCAGTGGGCGCACCTGAGGTTGCACTTTCTGGTGATGTCGAACTGCACGAAGCGGTGGTTGTTTGAAAGAGTGTTTATCATAAGTTCCCTCCTTTGAGGGCAACTGTATAATAATAAAGGTTAAATACAATTAATTATTTATGGCAAAGTTGTAAATATTATTTGTTAATTTCGACAGAAAAATACTAATAAATGCGATGTGAAATCAAGAAGAAACAATAACTTTGTATATAAATATTTATTTGGTATCTTTTCGGCAAAATAAAAAAAAGGGGTCTTTCGACCCCTTTTGAAGTGTGGAATTGAGGATTTCTTACCAGTCGGCTTTTGATTCAAGCGAGAACAGCTTGTTGTCTGTGATTGGTTCCATTTTCTTGGAGAGCAATGTCCTGACATCTTTTGGAATCGAGAACATGTGTTGGTGGCATTCCTGATCGTAGAATTTGAAGTCGCCGTTTGTCCTCTGGGCGATCATCTCATCGAGGTTGGGCACAATGTTTGGAGGATTAGGGTTCTTGGTGGCAACCAGGAAACTCCAGACGGTGTCGTAGGCTTGGACATAAGCGCCAAAGGACATGACGTTGGGGAATGCCGTCTGGGCAGTGCATTTGATGGCAAGGTGCATCTCGTAGGTTTTGAGCCTGAGTAGCGAAGCTTGTGCCGCATAGGTGCCGTCTTTGCTCAAGACTCTTTTGATTTCGGCAAAGCATTCGACAGAGAAGAGTCTCTGTGCTGGGCCGCCTTCATAAGGTTCGGTGAGGTCGGAGATTATCACATCAAACTCACCGTCTGCGGATTTTTCTAGATATGCCCTTGCATCGCCATGAAGAAGTTCGACTCTGGGGTCTGAGAATGCGTTCTGATGCCATTCAGGAAGGTGAGTCTTGAAAAGGTCAACTGCCTGTCTGTCAATATCACACATTACAACACGTTCAACAGACTTGTGTTTGAGGATTTCCCTGATTGTTGCACCTTCACCACCACCAAGGATGAGCACTGATTTTGGGTTTGGATGGAATAACATGCCAGGGTGTACAAGAGCTTCATGATAGACATGCTCGTCAACAATTGAAGACTGAACATCGCCATCAATAAAAATTATCTTGCCAAAAAACGGCGAAATGCCTATTTCAACATGCTGGAATGGGGTGTCAACCTGTGCAATAAACCTTGTTATTGCGTGAAGGTGTTCTTCGCCTTTGCCAAAGTGGTCGTGAAACCAAAGCCAATTCTTGTCTATCATTCTTCCTCCTTAATATCAAAGGGTAGCCAGGCTGGCCACCACTTCTTTCATACCCATGCCGTTTGAGCCTTTGACAAGTACCCAGTCTCCTGGCCCAAGCTTGCTTTTTAGAGCTTCCATCAAGCTTTCTTTGGTGTCAAACGCTTGTGACCTGCCAATAATTTTGGACAACTCAGATGAGAGATTACCAAACAAAAAAACTCCGTCAAGGCGCAATGACTCCGCATACTCTCCAACCTCCCTGTGGAGCTTTACGGCGTCTTCACCAAGCTGGAGCATGTCGGCAAGCACAGCAAAACGCTTGCCTGGCCTTTGCGAGAGCATCCTTAAAGTCTCCTTCATAGAGACCGGATTTGCATTGTAGCTTTCGTCTATGATGTTGACACCAAGTGAGTTTGTGATGACTACACCCCTGCCTTCAATCGGCCTGAATGCCTCTGCAGTTTCAATACATGTGCGCAGGTCAATGCCGTATTCAAGGGCAACTGATGATGCCGCAAGGACATCGTAGAGGAAATGGACAGTTGGAATTTTGGGTCTGAAGGTGTAAGTCATGCCATAAGCGAAAACACATACTTTGTCTTCTACCAGCCTGCCGAAAACGTTTGCATTGGAATTTATCCCATAAGTCACTACTTTGCATTTTGTGAGGTTACTCATGCCTATAACCTTGGGATCATCGGCGTTTAACACGGCAATGCCTCCCGCAGGAAGTGATTTGATTAATTCACCTTTTGCTTTTGCGACACCATCAGTACTGCCAAGTGTTTCAAGGTGTGAAGGTCCAACGTTTGTGACCACTCCGATTCTGGGTTTGACAATCCTTAGCAAGGTAGGGATTTCCTCAAAATATGATCCTGACATCTCGGCAACAAATATTTCAGTGTCGGTTTGCAATGCTCTAAGAGCCATCGGTAAACCTATCGGGGTGTTTCTGTTACCTTCATTTTTGGCCACTTTATATTTTGCAGAAAGCATTTCTGCGGTGAGTTCCTTTGTGGTGGTTTTACCTGCAGAACCTGTAATGCCCACAATTTCACATTGAAATTTGGAGGCATAATAATGCCCCAGCTTTATCAATGCCTCTTCGGTTGAGTTTGTGATAATCACAGGCACATCACAAGTTAAAGGTTTTTCTGCGATAATTATAGATGCACCTTTTTTGACGGCATTATCGGCATAATCATGTCCGTCAACTCTTGCACCTTTGATAGCAAAAAATGCTTCATCATGATTTGTTGCCCTTGAGTCTATCGCAAAGCCAGTGACCTGTCTGCTATCCAAAGTTTGGCTAGAGCCTAACACTTTTGCGATTTCGTCAAGCGTCAATTGCATTCGAATCCCCTTTCAACCAATGCTTTTCTGGCTTCAATGCGGTCGTCAACCTCGATCCATATGCCTTTCACATTCATTCCGTCCTCGTCCCCTCTGCCCAGAATGGCTATAAAATCACCGCAAAGGGCGTTTTTAACAGCCCAATGTATGGCTTCTGTGCGATCGGTTACGATTTTGTATTTCCCGCCGTAATTGTCCATAAATTCGGCAAATTGACTCACAGTAAAATCAAGGTCTTCATTTTTGGCAACGCCATATGTGATTATTGTAAGATCGCACCTTTTAGAGGCAATCTCAGCCAACTTTTCCCTAGCTTTTGGGTCTCCTTCACCAACATTGTTGGTGATGATTATCTTCCTGCCCGGCTTTACAGAGTCCATGTGGTCGGCAACAGTTTCGAGTGCGGCTGGAGTGTTGGCCTTGTCAACAACGACTGTGAATTCCTGGCCGCAATCAATCCAGTTCCATCTGCCAGGGATTTCTATCATGTCTGAAAGGCTTTGGAGCAAAGGTTCAGCATTGATGCTCATGCCTTCAACAATTCCGATTGCACATAATGAATTAAGGGCGTTTGAAAAACTTGGCACATTCATTGCATATTCCACACTTTTTCCAAAAATGTTTGCTTTTATTGTCGAACCTTTGATGGTTGGTCTGTAATCTTGAATATAAATGTCACCTGAGTTTTTGCCGAATGTGATTATTCTGTGGTTTTTAGCATATTTTTTGGCAGGATCGAAGTATTCGTCGTCAACGTTGAGGACTGCCGTGCCATTTGGCGAGAGCAATTCAAGCGATTTCAACTTCACTTCAACGTAATTTTCGTGGGTTTTATGGAGCTTGGCATGGTGACAATGTGTGATGTTGCCTATACCAATGGATTCAAACTCAAGTCCGATGACTCTCCCGCCTTCAAGACCAAAGCTTGAAAGTTCGAGTACTGCATATTTTGATCCATGATTTTTCATATCCAGCAAGTATTGATCAATGATTGTGGGATATGGGGTGGTTGTTGGGTTGTTGATATCCGGCTGGATTCTGCCCGATGGAAGGTAATGGCCTGCA
>Ga0351946_1011_pt1 | contig 22292 bp, 15 predicted proteins | sample BONcelT113001F15_FD_206832 | JGI IMG/M metagenome (GOLD analysis project Ga0351946, IMG submission 206832) | Enriched cells from coal bed in the Powder River Basin, Montana, United States - BONCAT cells T11 rep3 HSBNCT.T11.300.1.F15 ...
CCACGCTCGGCGACGCGGGGGTGTTGATTGCGGCGGGCGATCAGGCCGCGTTTGCGCGGGAAGTGGTGGCTCTGCTGGCGGATGCGGAGCGCAGGACACAGTTGGGGGCCGCGGCGCGGGCGCGCGTGGGCGAACGATTCACATGGGATTGCCTGGCACATATTGCGTTGGCCGCGTATGACCGGGCGTTCGGTGAGCGCGCGTGATGAGGGTTTGTAAAAGATAAGTTCCGCCGCTGGCTCGGTCGGAGACCGGCCAGAGCAGGGGGCACGTTGTATTGATGGCCTATGACCAGGCGTCAGGATAGGTTGGTGAAGATGGGCATCCGCGTGGGGTATCGGTGGGCCGCCGTCGTGGCCTGGATGGTGGTGATTTTTGTGTTGTCCGCCCAGTCGTCGCTGCCTGATTTGACCCCCGGTCTGCCAGGGTTGGAGGAGATCGGCGGCCACCTGGCGGCGTATGGTCTGCTGGCCGGGCTGTTGTGGTGGGCGTTGCGCGGGACGGGGGTGCGCTATCCCGCGACGGTGGCGCTCGTGCTGGCGGTGCTCTACGGCGCGAGCGATGAGTTTCATCAGAGCTTCGTGCCGGGGCGCACGATGACAGTCAGCGATCTGCTGGTGGATCTGATCGGCGCCAGCCTGGTTCTGGTCATCCTCTCCTGGCGTCGCGCCCGCCGGTTGGCTATGCAGATCGTCCCTAATCGCGAAGCATCCTGAGCGGAGACCTGCGGGGTTGGCAGGTCGCAGTCGAAGGATGCGGCCATGTTCAGAGCGGTTTTGGCAGTCGAAGGGCGTATCCTTCGACTACGCCGCGAAAACCATCCTGAGCGGAGACCTGCGGGGTTGGCAGGTCGCAGTCGAAGGATGCGGCCATGTTCAGAGCGGTTTTGGCAGTCGAAGGGCGCATCCTTCGACTACGCAGCGAAAACCACGCTGCTCCGCTCAGGATGCTCACGTTGCAAGAGGGGCTGAATAGCTACGATTCGATTCCTCGAAGTTGTCGGCGTTCTCCGCGCGCCGCCCCGCGGCGTCCGGGGCCGGCACGATCATGATCTCCCCGAACATGGCCTCTTGCGTCACGTTGATTTCGCGGCGTTTGATCAATTCGAGCACGGCCAGCAGCGTCACGATAATCTCGACGCGTTGGCGGGCGTATTGCAGCAGGGAATGGAAGGTGATACCGCGACCGCTGGCCGTCTTTTCGCGGATCAGCCCGATCTGGTCGCGGATGGTGAGGGTGAACGGGATGACGACCCCGGCAGGCACCGGTGGTGTCGGCGGCAAACCGGCCAGCGCGCTCTGCGCGGCGGCCAGCAGGTCGGCCACGCTCACGCGGATGCTGCCTTCGGCCAGGCGGGCGTCGAGCTCCGGTGGCGGCGCGACGCGCGGATAGGTGTGCAGGCCGCGCTCCTCGATCTCCCGCAACAGCCGCGCGGCCTCTTTGAATCGTTTGTACTCCTTGAGCTGCCGGGCCAGCGCCTCGCCCGGGTCTTCTTCTGCTTCGTCATCCCCCTGCGCGGGCTGGGGCAGCAGGATGCGCGACTTGATCCAGACCAGCCGGGCGGCCAGCACCAGAAAATCGGCCAGGATGTGCGGTTGCACCTCTTCGATCTGCCGCACGTGGGCCAGGAATTGATCGGTGACCGACGCGATCGTGACCACGCTGATATCGAGCTTCTCCCGCTCGATCAGTTGGAGTAATAGATCGAGCGGGCCCTCGAACACCGGCAGGTGGATCTGGTAGGCATCGGTCATGAAGTGTGCAGCCCTCTCACATGGCAAACGTCTGGAAGCGCTGTCCGCGCTGCGCCAGATCGTCCAACATGCGTTTGGTGTCCGTGAAATCGCGGCCGGCCAGGCGCTCGACCTTGCAGCCGGCGTTCCTGAGCATCTGATCCGTCTCTTCGGGGACGCCGGCCGGCCCGCCGACGATCGTGACGTATTGGGCGTTGCGGGCGTCTTCCGCCGAGAAGCCGAGGGTGGGGCGGAAGCGGGCGACATAATTGGCGGCCGCGCCGTAATCCTCGCTCGCCCACTCATTGGCCCGCTGCCAGAAAAGCACATAGTGGCCGAGGGTCTTCACCGAGGGCGTGAGGTCACCGCCCAGGACGGAGCGGACGCGCTCGTGGAGCATGAGCTTCCACTGCTTCCCGGTGGCCCACTCGTCACCAGGGCACTCGGTCGGGTTTTTGGGGAACTCCTTGTGGCCCATGATGTTGTCCACCGGGATGTGCAGCTTGGTTGCGAGCCAAGCGGCTAAGTGCGCGGCGTTCTGAATCTGCAACGGCGTGGGGATGACGCCCTTGCGGAAATCCCCTTCGAGACAGATACCGACCGTGTAGCCGTTGACATCGCCGGCATGATAGGACATTGTTTCGAGCTTGTTGACCTGGTAAATCGTGCCATCCGGTTCCACGCAGAAATGGTAGCCGATGCCCGGCCAATTGTTGTTGTTGACGTGGTGCCGGGCGATGGTCTCGAGCGCCACGTTGCCGGGCGCGGCGCTGTGATGGATCGTCAGATGTGTAATCTTGTCGAGCGGGCGCGATAGATAGCGGTTGATCGCGTGTTTGGGCAGTTGATCCACCATATCCTTGATATCCGGCACAGGCACCCCGGCGACGACCGGGCCGCTCGGCCCATTTGGCCCAGTGGGCTGGGCGGGGTTGTTCTGCGCCTGCTGGAGTTGGCGTTGCAGATCGTTGATCGTCTGGGTCAGCCCGTTGATGCGCTGCGTCAGCGCCGATTTCTCCGTGGTCAGCGTTTGCACTTGCCGGGTCAGAGCCGCTTTGTCTGCCTCAGCTTTCTGGATTTGCGCATTCAACGCCTGGATCTGCTGGTTGACCTGGGCGTTGCTGCCACCCGTTTGCGCCTGCGCCTGCCACTGATCGCGTTCCATGATCAGCGCGCTGATGTCGGCCTGCGCCTGGCCCAACGCTTGCTGGAGCGGGTCAAGCTGCGCCCGTGCCGTCGTGAGCTGTTGCGTCAGGGCGGTCTTATCGTTGGTGAGCGTCTGCACCTGCTGCGTCAGCGTGGCGCGCGTGGCGTTGAGCGCCTGCACCTGCTGGTTCAGCGTGGCCTTCTCGCCGGTCAAGGTCTGCACCTGCTGCGCCAGGGTCGTCTTGTCGCTGTTGGCCGCCTGGAGTTGCTGCCCCACTGTCTGTAGCTGCTGGTTGAGCTGGGTGACGTTGGGCGCCTGGCTGAGCTGCGCGCGCAACTGGTCGCGCTCCGTCGTCAGGGCGCTGATGCTGGCTTGCGCCTGGCTGAGGGTCTGCTGAAGCTGCCGCACCTGGGCTTGCAGCGCCAGGAGGGCGGTGTTGTCTGCTGGCGCCGGCCCGGGCGGCGCGGTCTTCTGGATTTCGGCGATCCGCGCGGTCAGCAGCCCCTTCCAGTTTTTGCCGGTCAGCCATTGCGTGCCCGGTGACTGGGTGGCGATGAACTCACTGACCCCCTTCACCGTCTCGATCGGCAGCTTGTGCTCTTGCAGCAGCCACGCGCACAACTGGGCCGTCGCATCGAGCTGGGCGTCGGTCGGCGTCTGCGCGGTGAAATCGCCCGCCACGGCGATGCTGATCCCCTGCGCCAGCCACGGCTGCGAGACGTCCACGGTCTGATCCACCGGGTTGGTCTGTTGGATGGATCCATCGCCCGTGATGAAGAAGTGATAGAGGATGGCGCCCCAGCGTTTCTGGTGCGCGGCGGCCAGCCGATCGGCCCCGACGCTCGGAGCTACCGCAGTGTGGTTGATGACCAACGCCGTGATCTGATCCGACGGCCGCGGCTTCGGGCTGCCCGCGGTGCGCGGCAACTGCTGCGAGATGTCGCTCATGGCCGGCTTGTTGAGCCGGGTCGCGCTGCCGCCGCCCCCGGTGCTGCGCAGCAACTCCAGCTCAACCGTGAGCGCGGTATTGCGCTCTTGCAGGGTGAAAAGCTGGCCGTTCAAGCCCTGGAGTTGGGTCTGGAGCGCGGTCAGTTGCGCCTGGAGGGCCGCGACCTGGCCGCGCAACGCGGCGGTTTCGCCATCGGCGGCCGGTCCGCCCGGCTGCACCGGCATGGGCTGGCTGCGCACCCGCTCCTGGAGCTGCGCCTTCCAGTTCTGGCCGGCCGCCCACTGCTTGCCGGGCGAGCCGGTGACGACCAACTCCTGCGCGCCCTTGATCGCCTCCAGCGGCAGGCCGTGGGTCGCCATCAGCCACGCGCAGAGCGAGGTCAGCGCGCTCATCTGGGGTTCGTTCGGCACGGCTTCGTCGAAGTTGCCCGCCACGTAGATGCTGATGCCGTTGTAGATCCAGGGCTGATTCTGCGCGACCACCTCGTCAATCGGGTTTGTCTGTTGGATCTGGCCCTGGTGGGTGATGAAGAACTGGCCGACGATGCCCGGCCAGCGTTGCATGTGGGCCTGCGCCACGCGCTCCGCGCCCACTTCAGCCCGGACGGCCGTGTGATTGATGACGATGTTCTGGATCGCGCCGGCGGGCCGCTTGAAGAAGCCGGTCGGGTTGCGCGGCAGCAGGCTTGTGATGTCGCTGATCTCTGGCGCGCTGGGCCCGACCCCGCCCGTTTGCTGTAATTGCTTGATCTGCTGTTGGAGCGCGGTCACCTGCCCCTGCAAGGCCGATACCTTCTGGCGCAGGTCGGCTGCCTCGGCCCCCGCCAACCGCAGGCGCACCTGGCTGCTGCCCGCGGGGAACTCCTCCATGACCACGCGCTGCCAGTCTTGCGTCTTGAGGCCGCTCTCCGGGTGCTTGTACTCGTCGTTGAGCGGGAACCCGGTCAGTTCTACGCCGTACTTCCGGTAGAAAGCCGCGAACGCACCTTGCGCTTTCTTGCCGGTCTGCGGGAAAGCCACCGGCTCGGTCGGCGTGGGTTGCGGCGTGACCGGCTGGTCGGGTTGCGGCGCCGGTTGGGGCGGGGTTGGCTGCGGCTGCACAGGCTGCGCCTGGAGATACCGTTCCCAGTTGTACCGATGCCCCAACGACTGCTTGAAATCCTCGATGACGCCGTTCTTCCCCTCGATGTACCACCGGTCATGCCGCGGCCAGCGGTAGAGGATCACGGCCCGGATTTTTTGGTTGCCGGCCGTTTTGTTCCAGGCGTCAATCTCGCCATAGGCGCGCTGCACCCAACCATTGTTGTGATCCAACCACGGTTCATCCTGATCCGTTTCGGTCAGGTAAACCGGCAGCGCACGCATACTATTGGGGATCGCCTGCATGAAGTCGCGGTAGGTGCGGAAGTGATACTCCCGGTTGCGGAAGCGTTCGTCGCTCATCTTGTATTCATTATAGATGAACTCCGGGTTGCTGCCGTGCGTGTAGGTGTGGATCGAAATCCCGTCGCAATTGGCCGGACCCAGGATGGTCAGGATGTCGGTCAGGTATTTGCACCAGTCGCCGTGCGGGTTGCCGTCGTAAGCCGTCTGGTTGTTCCAGGGCGCGACCGAGCCGACGATCACCTGATCGTTCTGGTGGCCGGGCACCGCTTTGATGGCCGTGCGACACTGCCGGTAGCAGTTGGCGTACATGCTCGGCGTGATCGCCTCGCCGGGATTGACGAGCCGATCCCCCTCTTGCTTGACCCCCGGCCGCTCGATCGGGTAGTTCATCTCGTTGCCGATGATCCAGATGTGGGCGCCGGGCGAGTTGCGCACGTAATTGGCGCAGCGTTTGGCGAAGTCGCCGTAGCGGCTGGCCGGGGGAATCGTGCCATCCGGCGAATAGCCGTTGTTGAGCCGCACCAGGATGCCGAACCCCCGGTTCGCCCAGGGGCCGAAATCCTTGCCCCCCATGTCGTTCGGCTCGCAACCGATTGCTTCGGTGAACAGAACCCAGCCGAAGACGCCGGCGTCGGCCATGATATTCTCGCCGCCGGGGTCGTGCAGACCATAGAGATATGGAGAATCGTTGAGCGGTCGGGCCATTTGGATGCCTCGCAGCGCATGGACGGTTCGACTTGAGCCAACATCACAAGTTACCCGCTATTATACGCAATAATGGTGAATTGTCCATGTCAAACCGGACGCGTGACATAGCTCCAGGCTTGGCTTAACTTGCCGCTCAGGGTATAATCGCGACACAGTTCTGCTGGAGGCGTGACCGTGGATATTGATTGGTTGGGACATTCCTGTTTTCGTGTGCGCGAAGGGGGCGTGACGATTATCACCGACCCCTACGACAAGAGCATCGGCTATGTGATGCCGCGCGTCCGGGCCGACATCATCACCGTGAGCCATGATGCGCCGGGGCACGCGGCCGCGGCCGCGATCAAGAGCGAGGCGCGTGTGCTCACCAAGCCGGGCGAGTACGAGGTCAAGGGCGTCTTCGTCACCGGCATCCAAACCTGGCGCGCGCCGGGCGCGCAAGGCGAGGCCAAAGAAGAGAACACGGTGTTCGTCTTCGAGTTCGGCGATCTGACCGTGTGCCACCTGGGCGACCTGGCGCGGGTGTTGACGCAAGCCCAGGTCGAGGCGATGCCGGATATTGACGTGCTGATGATACCGGTGGGCGGCGGCAGCGCCCTGGATGCGGACAAGGCCGCCGAGGTCATCAGCCTCGTCGAGCCGCATATCGTGATTCCGATGCATTACAAGACGCCGTATGTGAACCTGCCCTTGGATCCGCTCAGCAAGTTCCTGAAAGAGATGGGCGCCGCCGAACCCGCGCCCCAGGAAAGCCTCAAGGTGACGAAATCCGATCTGCCGGAAGAGACGCAGGTCGTGATCCTGGAGTGCAAACAGGGTTAGCAATGCAGGAGGCTATCATGTCGGAGATGCGACGATTCGGGGTCTGGCTGACGCTCATGCTGGTCGTGCTGTTGGGCGCGGGGTGCGGCTCGCCCGCGCAGGTGGTGGTCGGTGGAACGCCCCTGCCGCCGGGCGCCGGCGGCGCCCCGGCCACGCGTCCATCGGGCGATGCGGCCGGTCATACGGCGGCCGGCATGGCCGCCTTCGATGCGGGAGACATGGTCAAGGCGGAGCAGGAATTCCGGGACGCGGTCGCGCTCGACCCGAAGCAGGCGCGGGCGCAGTTCGGCCTGGGCAATGTCCTGGTGCGGCTGGGCCGCCTGCCCGAAGCCGAGCAAGCCTTCAAGGCCGCGCTGGCTGCCGATCCGGGCCTGGCGTCGGCGCAGGCGAACCTGGGGGTCGTGCATTATCAGATGGGGCAGTTGGCGCAGGCCGGGACGGCGTTCGAGGGGGCTTTGCGCCTGGAGCCGGACGACCCAGCCACGCTCTATCTGTTGGGCGCGGTGCGGCTCCAGGAGAACAACCTGGCCGAGGCTGAAAAGCTCCTGCTCCGTGCGCGCGACCGTAAGGCGAGCCTGCCTGAAGTCTACTACGGGTTGGGCGTCCTCTATCGCCTCAAAGGTCAGAAAGATGACGCCATCGCCGCGTTCGAGAAGTTCCTCGCGATCGGCCCCGGCCAGGACCCCAGCGCCATGGACTTCGCCCGTCAGGAATTGAAGCAGCTCAAGGGGCAGTAGTTAATGTAGGGCCGGTTGGCAACCGGCCCTACTCGCCGACTATCAAGGTCAAGAGGGCGCGTTCCCTCGCCGCGCCATCTGCCATAGCCGGTTCGCATTGGCGAGCTGGAGGCTCAGCCAGTGCTTCCAGAGGGTCGGCCCCAGGCGCTCCCAGTCTTCGATGAGTCCGGTCATCATTTCGTCGCCGGGCGCTTCTCGGCCATAGCGTTCCGCGACGAACAGGTCCGCCAGCCGGCCCACGGTGGGTTCGGCTTCGGGCACGGCCTGGTTGAACGCGGTCGCCCGCTCCCACGGCGTCTGGCTGGCGACCCAGGGGATGCGCAGCCGCGTGGCCCACCGCCCCAACACGTCGAAGAGCCGGGCGAGCAGTTCGGGCCGGCGGTAGAAATTCTGCCGCCGCCAATGCATCAGCAGCCAGCCGCCGACGATCAACGCCAGCGCCACGGACAACGCGGCGAGCTTCGGCCAGTTGGCCTTCAGCCAGCGGATCACCGGTGGATCCACGTTCACCGGGCCGCTCGGCACGCGGCCCAGGCGATCCGGTCTCAAATCATCCAGATCGTCGGGGTTGGGCCGGTCGGGCGGGAGCGATGTGCCGGTGACCGGCGTGCTGCTCTGGATGGTGGGTCGGAGCAGCAGCGGCTCGGATGCGGTCGGCTCGAATTGGATCCAGCCATACGCCGGGAAGTAGACTTCAGGCCAGGCGTGCGCATTCCGCTCCAGCACCCGGTAGATCCCGCCGACCGGCTGCTGCATGATTAGCTCCTCGGGTAGATCCGGTTGGAGGTATTCCCCCGGCGTATAACCGACCACCATCCGCGCCGGGATCCCCACCGAGCGCAGCATCGTCACCATCGCGGTCGAGTAATAGTCGCAATAGCCTTCCTTGCTCGTGAAGAGGAAGTGTTCGACCGCGTCCACATCGGGCGGCGGCGCTTCGACTTGCAGGCTGTACTTGAAGCCGCGCAGGTAGGTCTCGACCGCGGTGGCCTGATCGAATGAGTTCGTGAACGGCCGGGTCACACTGATCGCGACCTGACGCACCGAATCGGGGAACGCTTCTGGGAGCTGCAGGAAGCGTTCAAGCACCCACTGCGGATATTCGTCTCCGACTTTGCGAAGGGACTCCTGCGGCGCGACCGTCAGCCCGGAGACCACCTGATACGGCGCGTCGCGGCCGATGGGAATCCGGCTGCGCATCAGTGAAACGCTTAGCTCGCCCTCCCGGGTCACGCGACTGGCCTCCGCATTGACCGGCACGGAGACCCGCAGCGCTTGCGGCGCGGCGAAGATCACATCTTGCCCGACTTCCATCGGCCGGATCGTCGCGGTGATTTCGCCGTACATGGTGAAGGGCGGCTCGTTGAGCGGCCGGTAGCGATCCACGATGATCAGGTCCTCGTCGGTGTTCTGCCAGCTCTGCCCCGTGTAGAAGTCGAACGACGCGCCGCGCCAATAGACGCGGCGGCTCACATCTGCCTCGAAGATCAGCCGGTCGGTCAGGTTGACCGGCCCGCCCAGCCCCATGCTCTTACCGAACTTGGATGTCTGCACCGGCGGCCCCTGGTAGCGCAGCGACTTGTACATGCGCGACCAGGTCTGTTCGAAGCGCCGCCAGGGCGCGTCGAAGGGGCGCAACACCCGCTCCATCGTGGCCTTCCCGGCCAGGCTCGGCGCGGCCCAGGCCACCGCGGTGACCAGCACCGCAAAGATCAGCCCGGCCTTCAGGAAGTCCCAGAAAATGTCCGGGGCATAGCGGATTTGGAACACGCGCCAGCGCGCCTGGTTGCGAGCCAGTTCGACGCTCATCGCCAGCAGGACGACAGCCATCAGGTAGACGATCAGATAGCCGGTCAGGTTGAGGGTCGAGTAGTAGACGACCACCAGGAGACCGATGCCCGCTGGGATGATCGCGTGGATCACCTGCTGATGCCGGAACAGGCTCCAGATGGCGAAATGGCTGATCCACCAGCCCAGCAAGCAGAGTTGGAGCACGAAGATCAGGTTGTCGGCGGCCGGCCCGCGGTTGAGCAGCGCGAGGACCCAGTCGTTGGTGCGCTGCACGATGGCGAGAATGGCGTCGTGCAGGCTCAGCTCGGGGAAGAAGCCCCAACGCAGCAGATTGAGGGTGACGGAGATGCTTACCACGAAGCTGTAAATGGCGCCGAAGAGGCCGCTCCAGCGCGTGAGCGCCAGCAGCAGCCCGATGGTCGCGCTAACCATGACCGCCCCCTGCACCAGGTCCAGCCCTTCGCTCCACCCCGCGGTGTAGAGCGCGCCGGCCATGCTCATCAGCACTGTGAGCGTCAATAGGAATGTCCACCAACTGCCGCCCAGTTGGAAACGCTGCTGCGGTGTGGTAGCGATGACCGTCTCATCCCAATGAGCGGCGGTAGCGATGTGTGAAGTCAAAACGATCCTCCGTTTTCGGAACGGGTTGTTGTGCGGTTGACGTATGTGCATTGTAGCGGTCATCGGCGTGCTGTCAAGTGACCGGGCTTCCGAGGTATCACTTGCCATATGATTATAAGCGTAGGCGTCCTGAGCGGAGTCCTGGCGGTCTTTGGCCGGGACGCAGTCGAAGGAGGCCGAAGCGGGCGCTTCAAGGCCGCACCCTTCGACTGCGCAGCCAAAACCCGGCTGCTTCGCTCAGGGTGCTTCGTCACAGTTGAAGCTGCGGCTTCGCGCCGGTCAGCTTTGACACAAACGGGTCTCTGCCCTACAATCTGTGCGTGTGTTGGGGCACGGCTGTTCGGCTGAGCGTTCGACTGAGCTTACGCCGAAGGCTCACGACGAAGCGTGCGCCTGCCCGGCTTGGGCGACCGCGAGGGTGCGCCCCTACAGTGTGAGAAGACGCGAAGGAAACGGCATGGACAAGACAGAGATCGGCAAGCTGCTCAAGCAGCTCGTGGAAGTGGACGGGCCGTCGGGCGTCGAGGCGCCGGTGGCGGCCGTCGTCCAGGCGCTGGCGAAAGACCTGGCCCAGGAAGCGCGCGTGGATGCGCTGGGAAGCGTCATCCTCCGCAAACCCGGGGCCGAGAAGCCGGGGGGCCGGATTATGCTGGCCGCGCATATGGATGAGATCGGCCTGATCGTCACCAAGGTGGAAGGCGGCTTCCTCCACGTCGGCCAGGTCGGCGACGCAGTCGCGCGCGGTCTCCCCGGCCAGGAAGTGACGGTCTACCCGACCGGCCCCGGCGCGGAGAAGTATCCGCATGGGCTGACCGGCTACATCGGCGGCCGGCCGCCGCACATGCTGACGAATGATGAGCGCAAGAAGGTGACGCCGCTGGGCGATCTGCGCGTGGATCTGGGCCTGGCGTCGGCCGAGATGGTGCGCGTAGGCGACCGGGCGGTGGTGCGCGGCCCCTACACCGAGCTGCTCGGCGGCCGCGTGGCGACCAAGGCGCTCGATAACCGGGCCAGCGTGACGGCCATGCTCGGCGCGCTGGGTTATCTGGCGGGCATGAAGCACGACTGGGACGTCTTCGCTGTGGCGACCGTCCAGGAAGAGGTCGGGCTGTTCGGCGCGCTCACCAGCGCGTTCGGCGTCGCGCCCGATATCGCCATCGCGATTGATGTGACGTTTGGCGCCACGCCGGGGCTGAGCGAGACCCTGACGGTGGCGATGGACAAAGGGCCGGCCATCGGCTGGGGGCCGAACCTGCACCCCGGCATCGTCAAGCGGCTGCGCGAGGCCGGCGACGCGCTGGAAATCCCCTACGTGAATGAGCCGATCCCCGGCGGCTCCGGCACCGACGGTTGGGCCATCCAGGTGACGCGCGAAGGCATCCCCACCGGCCTGACCAGCATCCCGGTCCGCTACATGCACTCGCCGGTCGAGATGGTGGCGCTGGCCGATATTGACCGCACGGCCCGCCTGCTGGCGACCTTCATCAGCCGGCTGGATGCGACCGTCCTGGCGAAGTTGCCGGAGGAGGTGTGACGATGGCTGATTTGCGCGCAACTTTGGAGAAGCTCTCGAACGAATTCGGTCCGTCCGGCCACGAGAAGGCGGTCCGGGCGCTCATCAAGACGGAGATCGAAGGGCTGGTAGACCGCGTGGAGGTGGATGCGCTCGGCAACCTGATCGCATTCAAGGCGGGCGCCGGCCCGGAGCCGCGGCTGAAGCTGATGGTCTCGGCGCACATGGACGAGATCGGTTTCATGGTGCTGCAGATCGAAAAGAGCGGGCTGGTGCGTTTCGGTCGCGTGGGCGGGCTGGATGGCCGGATGCTGCTCTCCAAGCGCGTGGTGGTCGGTGACGACAAGACGCCGGGGATCATCGGCCTGAAGCCGCATCACCTTACCGCGGACGATGAGGACGAGCGCGTGCCCGATCTGAACGACCTGGCGATTGATCTCGGCGCAGAGGATGACAAGGCGGCCGGGGGCAAGGTCAAGGTCGGCGACTACGGCACGTTTGCCACGCGCTTCACCGTCTTGAGCGAGGACCCGGCCTGGCCCACCGTGCGCGGCAAGGCGTTCGACGACCGGGCCGGCTGCACCGCGCTCATCGGGCTGCTGGCCGAGCGCTACCCGGTGGATTTGTACGCGGTCTTCACCGTCCAAGAGGAGGTGGGGCTGCGCGGGGCGCGGGTGGCGGGCTATCGCGTGGCGCCCGATGCGGCCATCGCCCTGGAAGGCACCGTGTGCGACGACACGCCGAAAGCCCCGGACGAGGATGTCTCGCCGGTCACGCGGCTGGGCGCCGGGCCGGCCGTCACGTTGATGGATCGGAGCATGGTTTCGCACCCCGGCATGGTGCGCTTGATGCAAGACGCTGCGGCGGCCGAAGGGATCGCGATCCAATACAAACAGCCGGCCCTCGGCGGCACCGATTCCGGCGCGATCCATCTGACCCGCGCAGGCGTGCCCGCGGTGACGGTGGCCGTGCCGTGCCGCTACATCCACAGCCCGGCCAGCATCCTGAACTTGAACGACCTGGCGGATACCGTGAAGCTGGTCGCCGCGGCGTTGAAACGGGTAGATGGAAGCTATTTGATGCGCGAGGCGTGAAACGTCAAACGTGAAACGTCAAACGTCATTGCGAGGCTCGCCGTTTGGGCCGTAACAATCGCAAACCTGGCGGCGGGGCTTGCTCGCCTGCACTGCGCTTACCGGTGACGTTTGACTTGTGACGTTTGACTCATGACGTTTGACGCATCACGCACTACGCAACAGGAGATTTTGCTCATGCTAGAACTAGCCAAACGACTCACCGAGGCTTTCGGTGTTTCCGGTTTCGAGGAAGAAATCCGCGCGGCGATTCGAGACGAGATCGCGGGCGTGGTGGATGATGTGAAGGTAGATGTGTTGGGCAACCTGGTGGCCTTCCGCCGTGGCACGGGCGGCGGCAAGCGGGTCATGCTCGCCGCGCACATGGATCAGATCGGGCTGATGGTGACGCACATTGACGAGAAGGGCTTCATGCGTTTTGCGCCGGTCGGCGGCATCTTCCCGCTGACGTGTTGGGGCAAGCAGGTGCGTTTCACCGACGGCACGGTGGGCACGGTGGGGCTGGATGGCCGGGCCAAGCGCAGCGAAGCGCCGGCGCTCAAGGACATGTTCATTGATGTGGGCGCCACGAGCCGGGCCGAAGTCAAGCAGAAGGTCGGCGATGTCGCGACCTTCATCTATCCGTTCGCGGCCCAGGGCAACGCCTGGTTTGCCTCCAACCATGATGACCGGATCGGCTGCATCGTACTGGCGCAGCTCCTCCGCGAGCTGAAGGGCGCGGCGGTGGCGCATGACCTGTATGCCGTGTTCACGACCCAGGAAGAGGTGGGGCTGCGCGGCGCGACCACGTCGGCCTACGCCATCGAGCCGGAGATCGGCATCGCGCTCGATGTCACCCTCACCGGCGACCTGCCTTACGCGACCCCGGCGATGGAAGTGGCGATGGGCAAGGGGGTGGCGATCAAGGTGCAGGATGGCGGGATGATCAGCCACACGGGCTTGAACCGGCTGCTGATCGCCGCGGCCGAGGCGGCCGGCATCCCCTATCAGCGCGAGGTGCTGTTGGGCGGCACCACCGATGCGCGCAGCATCCAGACTTCGCGCGCCGGCGTGCCCGCGACCTGCCTCTCGATCCCCAGCCGGCACGTCCACACCCCGTCGCAGCTCGTGGATCGTCGCGATGTGGAAGGCGCGGTCGCGCTGCTGAAAGTGTTCCTGGGCGGGCCGATCAACCTGGCGTAGCAGACAATGTGTAGCGCAAGATGCCATCTTGCGCTACACGCGCCTACTTGCGCAAACGCGGCGCTTCTGGTATCCTGGAGCCAGTCCGTTGTGTGGAGGGGTGACCATGTATAAGCTGCTGATGAGTTGGGATCTCAAGGCGGGGCGCGAGCAGGCGTACTTCGAGTTCGTGGTCCAGGAGTTTGCGCCTGGGCTGATGAAGTTGGGGTTGCAGCCGACCGAGGCGTGGTACACCGTCTACGGCAAGAGCCCGCAGATTCTGACCGGCGCGGTCAACAAAGAGCTGGAGACGATGCGCGAGATTCTCGCCGGGGACGAATGGCGGCAGTTGCGCACGCGGCTGCTGACGTACGTCGCCAACTTCGAGCAGAAGGTCGTGGAGGATAGAAGCCGGTTCCAGTTGTGATTACCACGGAAACCTTCGAGGTCTCCGAGACCTCGAAGGTTTGAACGATCTGCAGGTTAGAAGCTCGTCCCGAAATCCGCCTCGAACGCCTTCACCAGTTCCCCGCCCCAATCGCCGAGCGGCGCGAGGCGGCCGAAGAAGAAGCGCAACACGGGCGGTTCCTCCACGAAGCGCAACCCCCCGACCAGATCCCGATGACGATAGAGCCACGCCAGGCGGTCGGCCGTGTATTCGACGTGCGACATGGTGTAGACGCGTCGCGGCAGCGCCAGGCGCGCCAGCTCCAGATCGGCGAACACGTCATTCCCCTGCGCATCCCGGTCGGTCGAGATGGTGCCGCGCTCCATGCTGCGCACGCCCGACGCGATGTAAATCGCCGCGGCCAGCGCGCCGGCCGGATACTGCGACTGCGGGATGTGCGGCAGGAAACGCTTGGCATCCACGTGACAGGCCAGCCCGCCCGCCGGCGTCACCACCGGCACGCCCTTTTCCAGCAGCCGCGCCACGAAATACGCGATGAACTCCGGGGTCGCGCCCGCCACGTTGTCGTCGGTCATCTCGCGGATGCCGACCGCCATCGCCTCGACCTCTTTGGTGGACATCCCGCCGTAGGTGGCGAACCCCTCGTAGACCGGCAGCCAGGGCAAGATGCGGTCGTAGAATTCCTTCTTGTTGGTGGCGATCAGGCCGCCGCGCACCGCCGTGCTCTTCCGGCCCGACAGATACAAGATGTCCGCGTAGCTCATCATCTTGCGGAAAATCTCGGCGATGGACGCGCCGGCGTAGGCCGGTTCGCGCTGCTGGACGAAATAGGCGTTCTCCGAGATCAGGCTGCCGTCGAAGACGAGCGGGATGCCGTGCGCCGTCGCCAACTCCTTCACCTGGCGCAGGTTGTCCAGCGCAAACGGCTGCCCGCCGATCAGGTTGGTGGTCGCTTCCATGCGCACGTAGGCGATTTTGTCCGCGCCGTACTTGGCGATGGCCGCCTCGAACTTGCCCAGATCGAGATTGCCCTTGAACGGTTCGCGGCTCTGCGTGTTCAGCGCCTCATCCCCGAAGATCTCCAGCACGATGCCGCCTGCCAGCTCGACGTGCGCCTTGCTGGTGGTGAAGTGATAGTTCATCAGCACCACATCGCCCGGCTTGACGAACACCTTCGCCAGCAGGTGCTCGGCCGCGCGGCCCTGATGCACCGGCATCACATGCGCGAAGCCCAGGATGTCTTGCACCGCGTCGGCCAGCCGATAGAAGCTCTCGGAGCCGGCGTAGGCGTCGTCGGCGACCATCATGGACGCGAGCTGATTGTCGCTCATGGCGTTCGTGCCGCTGTCGGTCAGCATATCAAGGAAGATGTCGCGCGTGCGCAACAGGAAGGTGTTGTAGCCCGCGCCCTCAATGGCGGCCAGGCGTTGGTTGGCCGGCGGCAGGCTGGTCTTTTGCACAATTTTCACCTTGTGCATTTCTACGGGGATGATTTGACCGGTGGAGAGTTTGATGTTCACGATGGTTTCCTCAAAAAATAATGTATTCTGGACGACAACGTTCGCTATTATGGCACGGTTGGGCCGATTTGCAAAGTTCCTCCCTGCTTGTCTCATTGTGCGCAAAGATGGCATTCAGACCACAGTCAAAAACCGGCCGCTGTGATATACTCCCCAGGCTATGGATCATGAATCGTCCGTCATCCGCCGCTTGCGGCCCACCAGCCTCCTGCCCTTCATCGCGTGGGGCCTTCTGCTCTTCGTCCAGTTGGTCAGCCCGGCGAACGCCTGGAGTTGGCTTCTGGTGGGCCTGACGACGTTGCTGGCGATCAACTTCTATTGGGCGGTCACACTCCACAAGGGCGTCACCCTGGAGCGCAAGACGACCGGCTCGTGGGTGGTGGCCGGCGATGAACTGCGCGAGGACTTCACCCTGGTGAACGCGGGCGCGCTGCCGGTGTTGTGGGCGCGCGTGGCGGATGGCTCGGCCGTGCCCGGCTACCGCGCCGACCGGGTGGAATCGGCCCCCGGCGGCCAACAGCGACGCTGGACCTATGCCGGCGTGTGCCAGCGCCGGGGCGTCTTCCGCCTGGGTCCCACCGATCTCATCATGGCCGACCCGTGCGGCTTCTTCCAGGTCACGCAGCATTACCCCGCCACCACGACCTTGATGGTTTACCCCCGCGCGTCGTATCTGCCCGACCTGCAACTGCCGCGCGGCCGCGCGCCGGGCCGGGCCACGACCGTCGAGCGCGCGCCCGAAGATACCATCACCATCGGCGGCTTGCGGCCCTATCTGCCCGGCGACACCCTGCGCCGCATCCACTGGCCTTCGACCGCCCGGCACGATGCCCTGATGGTGCGCGAGTTCGACCGGGAGCCGACCGGCGACCTGTGGCTGGTGGTGGATATGGACGCGGCCAGCCAGGCCGGGGAGGGCGCCGAGGCGACCCAGGAGTACGCGGTGATCCTGGCCGCCTCCATTGCGGCGCAATACACGCGCGGGGGCGAGCGTCGCGCCGTGGGCCTGTTGATCTCGGGGCGGATGCCGGCCATCCTGCCGCCTGCGCCCGGCCAGGTGCAGCTCTGGCGCATCCTCCACGCGCTGGCCGAGGCCGAGCCGGATGGGCGCCAATCGTTGGCCGCGTTGCTGGCCCAGGCCGGGCCGAGCCTGCGCAGCGGCCGCACGGTGGTGGTCATCACGGCCTCGCAGGATCCCGCGTGGGTGGGGCCGCTGCTCCCGCTGATCGCGCGCGGCAACGCGCCGACCGCCGTGCTGATTGACAGCGCCACTTTCGATCCCCCGGCCGGCTCGTCGGCGGCCCTGTTCGGGCTGCGCAGCCTCCTGGCGCAGCAGCGGATTTCGTCGTATGTGGTGAGCCAGGGCTTCCCGCTCCAGCCGATCGAGCGCATCCGCCGCCAGCGCCGCACCTTGAAGACGCTCGGCGGGTTCGGCCGGGTGGTCGAGGTTGATGTGGAAGAAGAGGTTTGAGTTGGATATGTCTTCGATCAAGTGTAAGCATCCTGAGCGGAGGGCTGGCATCCTGAGCGGAGCACCGCAGTGCGGAGTCGAGGGACGCGGCCCGCAGTCGAAGGACGCGGCTATGGTTGGCAGACCGCTGCGCATCCTTCGACTCCGTGGCGAGAACTGCATCGCCACTCCGCTCAGGACGCTCCGTTCAGCGGAGTACGGCGTAGTGTGCCGGGATGCGTTCTTAGTGGAAAGGGCGCTGCGCATCCTTCGACTCCGTGGCGAGAACTGCATCGCCACTCCGCTCAGGACGCTCCGCTCGTGCGCGGGATACGGGGCGTGTGATGATCGGCGGTAATGCGGCGCGGGAGCTTTCCGAAGATACCCCCTTCATCGGCCGGGTGCTCCGCCGGTGGCGTCCCCGCGAAGGCTGGTTGATCGCGGCGTTGGCCTGGCTCGGCGTCATCTCGCTCCCGGCCGCGGCCGCCGAAGGGCGCCTGCTGGCTGGCATCGAGGTGGCCTTCTTGCTGAGCACGCTTGGACTGCTCTTTGGCTGGTGGGGAGGCCATCGGCGGTGGCGGGGCTTGTTCTTTGCGCCGGCGGGGCTGCTGACGGGGATCGCCGCGACCCTGATCTGGGGGGTGTATGTCGTCAGCCCGCTCCCCTTGATCTGGCAGGCCGGCCGCTGGCTGGCCTGGGGGATCACGTGCGGCATTCAGCCGGCGTGCAAGCTGCCCGCGCCGGCCCTGGCCGCGTTTGGGGATCAAGCCGTGCGGCTGGCCGATTTCGCCCAGCGGGTAAGCTGGTGGGTCAACGGTGTGGTCACCGGCCAAGGCATCCCCGACAACCTGGTGGTGGTCGGCTTTGCGGCGCTGATCGCGTTCGGCCTGGCGGCCTGGGCCGGTTGGTGGCTGGCGCGTGGCGGGCGGGTCTTCCTGGCCCTCTTCCCCACCGGTTTTCTCCTGCCCCAGCAGGTCTACAACGCCGACACCGGGCAGGCGTGGCTGCTGGTTTTCCTCTTTGCGCTGACCCTTCTGCTCGTCATCGCGGGCCTGCACCGGCTGGAACGGGAGTGGGACGCGACCGGCGTGGACTATTCGGGCGAACTTAAGTTGGATGCCGCGCTGATCGCGCTCGGGTTGGCGTCGGCGGTGCTGCTCCTCTCCCCGCTGCTGCCCAGCCTCTCGCCCAAAGCGATCTCCGAGGCGTTCTGGCGCACCTTCGAGGAACCGTATCGCCGCGTCGAAGAACAGATGGCGCAGAGTTTCCCCGGGGTCGAGAGCCGGCGCTCGCTCGTGCCGCCGCTCGGCGTGGCTGCGGGCGGCCTCCCGCGCGCCCATCTGCTGGGCGGCCGGCCAGAGCTGAGCCGGGAGATCGCGCTGCGGGTGCAAGTGCGGGGCGCGCGGCCCGGCGAAGGGCTCTATTGGCGCGGCCAGACCTTCGCCACCTACACCGGCCGCGGCTGGGGCGAATTCGCCAGCGCGCCCGATCGCGGGCCGACGCGGCTCGACCTGGGGCCGGGCCAGCCGTGGACGAGCTTCCAGCCGCCGCTGCGCCGCACCATCCTCGCCGCCGTGCAGGTGGAGGAGGCCACGCGGGCCGTGCTCTACGCCGCGGGCGAGCCGGTCTCGGTGGATCGGCCCTACCAGGCGGCCCTGCGCGCGCCGGGCGAGTTGATCGCGCTCTCGGCCCCCGGCGGCCCCGACCGCTACGCGGTGCTCGGCGCGGTCGCCGATCCCAGCCCGACCGCCCTGGCCGCGGCCGAACGTCCGTATGAGGCGGACATCGTCGCGGCCTATTTGCAGCTCCCCGAGGGTCTGCCGCCCAGCCTGGCCGAGTACGCGGCCGAGCTCACCGCAAATGCCCGAACCCCCTACGACAAGGCGTTGGCGATCGAGTCGGCGCTGCGCCGGCTGCCCTACACACTCGACGTGCCCACGCCGCCGAAAGAGCGCGAGCTGGTCTCCTGGTTCCTGTTCGACCTGCGCCAGGGCTACTGCGACTATTTCGCGACCGCAATGGTTGTGCTGGCCCGGCTGAGCGGCGTGCCGGCCCGGCTGGCGGTCGGCTACGCGCCCGGCCTGTACGATGCGCAGACCGACCGCTATGTCGTCACCGAGATGGACGCGCACTCCTGGCCGGAGGTCTATTTCCCCGGCCTGGGCTGGATCCCCTTCGAGCCGACGCCGGCCCGTCTGGTCCCGGAGCGCACCTCGACGGCGGGGCTGCCCGCGGGGATGACCGAACCGGATTTTGGGTGGGCCGAGCTGGACGCCGACCTGGCGGAATTGCGCCAACTCGGCGCGACGCAGGCCAGCGCGGCCGCGCGCGATCTGTGGAGCCGGCGGGCGGTCGGGCTGCTCGGTCTGCTGCTGGCGTGCGGGCAGGCGTTGGCCTGGCGGAAGATCGGCGGTGGCCGTTGGCGCGAAGGCGCGGACGAAACCTACGACCGGCTGGCGGATTGGGGGCGGCGGTTGGGCCGGCCGGTCGCCGCGGGCGACACCCCGCGCGCCTACGCCGCGGAGATCGTCGCCGCGGCCGGCCGCATCGCGTCCGCCGACCCGCGCGGCCGATTGGCGCCGGCCGAGGCCATCATCCAGGCCGAGGTCCCGCCCCTGGCCGCGACCTTCGAGGCGGCACTCTACGGCGGGAGCGTGGCGGCTGCCGGGGAAGCGCCGGCGGCGGGCCGGCGTCACGTCGCGCTGTGGCCGGCCCTGCGGCGGTTGTGGTTGGCGAACCGCTTCGCAGACCCTAAAGGTCTACGAGACCTTTAGGGTCTTGGGGTCTGCTGCGGCGTCAATTCGCCATACTTGACCCCCAGATACGCGCGCTGCGCGTCCTCCGGGTGCGCGCCGACCGTGACCGTGACCGTGCGCGTGTTGGCCATGCGCCAGACCGTCAGCGTGACCTTGTCGCCCGGCTTGTATTGCGCGACGACATCGGCCAGGCGATGGTCGGCGTCAATCGGCGTCTTGTCCACCAGGGTGACGATATCCCCGGCCTTCAGGCCCGCTTCATCCGCGGGCGAGCCGGTGACGACCTCCTGGATCATCGCGCCGGCCTGGGGGATGAGGCCGCCGGGCCGCAGCCGCTCCGGGGTCTGCGGCGCAGCCGGCGTGGGCATGGCTGGCAGACGTCGCTGCGGCGTGGGCAGCCCGCGGGGCAACAATTGCGCCGGCGCGACCCGTGGCGCGGCCGACCGCCCGATCATGTAGCCGCCGACCCCGCCGGCCAGCCCGCCCAGGCACATCCCCAGCAACAACGCCACGATCCCCGTGATGACCGCGATCAATGTGGTGCGATTCGATTTTTCCCCTTCCATGTGTCCCTCCTGATGTTTCGCTGTGGTTGCCAAATAATAGCACGCGCCGCGCTAAATGGCAAAGCGACGATTAGTCAAAATGACTACGTGCTAAAAGATACATTAGTATTGCAAACTAGAATTTGACAGATTACAGTGTTCGATTGATAATGAGCTCAGTTTCGCACCGCACTCGCTTTGTTTCCGCTTCGGTCCACGTTGAGCATTTTGATGTATTGACAGCCGACCCCCGGCGGCCGGCCGTTCCAAAGTAGGAGGAGGCCTATGAATCTCCGTTCTTTCCTTTCGTCTGGCCTGGTTTGGGTATGCGTCTTGGCGTTAGCTCTGACTGCATCTGCGGCAGCCGCCGTGCCTGCGCAAGGGGATGCCAGCGGCGCTACGGACTCCGCGGCCGCATTGCTTCCGGCCGCGACTTGTACCGTGACCAACACCGCCGATAGCGGCGCCGGCTCACTGCGTCAATGTCTGGCGAGCGCCGCCGCGGGAGACACCATCGTCTTCAACCCATCCGCCTTCCCCCCGGCCAGCCCGGCCACTATCCACGTGACCAGCGGTCAGCTTCCCGATCTGGACGATGGCAATGTGACGATTGACGCGTCCAGTGCCGGGGTGATCGTGGACGGGAGCGCGTTCTCCGGGGGCGAGGACGGGTTGGGCATCACCTCGGACGGCAACACGGTCAAGGGGTTGCAGATCCTCCATTTCCCCGGCGACGCCATCGAGATCACTGGCGGCGGCAACACGATCGGCGGCGCGACGGCCGGCAGCCGCAACGTGCTCAGCGGGAACGGGCAAAATGGCATCCACATCCACGGCGCCGGCGCGGTGAGCAACACAGTCAAAGGCAATTTCATCGGCGCGGACGCCAGCGGCTTGCACGCGTTGGCGAACGGCCAGGACGGTGTATCGTTGTCCGATAGCGCCAGTTACAACCTGATCGGCGGGCCGGCAGCCGGCGACCGCAACCTGATCTTTGCCAACGGCCATAGCGGTGTGAACATCTATACTGGCGGCACGCAGCACAACACCGTGCAGGGCAACTGGATCGGCCTGCCTGCGGCGGGCGCAGTGCGGCAGGCGTTCCCGACCGACCAGGCCATCTCCCCGGCCTACGCCAGCGATTGCACCCTCTTCATCGCGACGCTGACGTCCGGCATCTACAAGTCCACCGATTGCGGCGCGACCTGGGCCGAAGCCAATACCGGGCTGACGGAGCTACGCTTGCTGCAGGTGAAAATCCTGCCGGACGCGGCAAACGCGGCCACGGTGTTTGCCCTGGCTGAAAACGGCTCTCTCTTCGGCACCACCGATGGCGGCGCGCATTGGAGCCTGGTCAGCCGCGAGCTGGAGAAGGTGGATCGGCGCAACTTGGTTCTATCCTCGCTGTTCGGCACGGATCATACCATGTATGTCGCGGCGCAGAACTGGGCGAGGGATGAGCTGGGCGGGGAGCCGGGGGTGTTCAAGTCCACCGACGGCGGCGTCACCTGGGCGCGCGTCGCTAACGGCATGACCGATACGCACGCCTGGAAGGTGGTCGCTTCGGCTGATCTGGACGCGGCGGGGGTCGTCTTCGCGCTGGTCAATGGCGGGATCGTCCGGACCACGGACGGCGGCGCGAATTGGACGATGCTTGCGCCACCCGACGGCAGCTACAATGACCTGGCAGTTTCCCCGGCCTACGCGACCGACCACACGGTCGTCGTGACCTCATGGAGCGGGCAGGTCTATCGCTCCACCGACGGCGGCGCGGCCTGGACGAGCATCGCCGACGGGCTGGGCGATCCGCGCTATCCGGCCTTTTCGCCGGCCTACGCGACCGATCACACTCTGTGTCACGGCCAGAACTGGGGTGGGAACGACCGCGTCACCTGCACAACGGACAACGGCGCGACCTGGGCGGCCGGCAACACCGGGCTGAAGGGCGGCGGGA
>Ga0351946_1015_pt1 | contig 22026 bp, 17 predicted proteins | sample BONcelT113001F15_FD_206832 | JGI IMG/M metagenome (GOLD analysis project Ga0351946, IMG submission 206832) | Enriched cells from coal bed in the Powder River Basin, Montana, United States - BONCAT cells T11 rep3 HSBNCT.T11.300.1.F15 ...
CGAAGAATGAACCTCAAGTTTTTGCTGATATTTTTTAGGTTTACCATCTACAAGTGCGTTCGCAGTTGATTATAACGTTGGTAATTCGAAAGTGAATCCAAAGCAGGAGATTCATATTGGCGCACAGGTGTTTATTGAACCCGGGCAAACTGCCGAAGAAATTGATTTGTGGTTCCGGACTTTGAAAGAAAACAACATGACCATTTGCCGTATCCGGATGTTTGAGTCGTACATGAAAAAGGCAGATGGAACATGGGATTTCAGGCTTTTTGACCTGGCATTTCGGGCGGCAGATAAACATGGCATAAAAATTTACGGCACCTTTTTCCCTTACACCGAAAAAACCGACATTGGCGGGTTTAAATTCCCCCGAAACGATGTACATCTGCAATCAATTGCAGAATTTATCAAACAGTTGATCACGCATTTTAAAGAGTTCAAAAGTCTTTACGGCTGGGTGTTGATTAATGAGCCCGGAGTTGGTGGAAAAGCGCCTTCATCAGAATTCACCACTAAAAAGTTTGAGGAATGGTAGCAGGCCCATCCGCAAAAAGAATTTACTGACAAAGGATTCCCAATTCTTGTGGAATTAACCGATCAGGCTTTTTTGCTCGATTACAATACATGGTTAATGACCGAATTGCAGGGTGGAAACAATACGTACAGCGGCGGAACCCCAATGTGCCCGACACAGGAAGAGATTGCCCAATGGCTTTGGATTGTTACAGCAACAGAGGGCAAAGGCAGTATCTTTTGGTCACTTAATCCCAGAAGTTCAGGAATAGAAGCAGGAGAATGGGCTTTGCTCGATTTTCAGAATAAGCCTTCCGACAGGACGAAAGCCGCAAGTAAGGTTGCTCTTACGATCAATCAAAACAAAGAACTTATTGAAAACCTCAAGGTGGTTGAGTCTGGCATTAATGTGCTGTATGTTCGCCAGTCGCTTTGGGCCAAAAGTAAAATGACCGATGGACTGGCCAAAACTTATGAAGCCAGGTCGGCTGGCGCGGTGATGAAATCGGCCCTGGGTTATTTCGAAGCCATTACCCAAATGGGGATTAATGCCAATTTTAAAGTTTTTGAAGAATTTGATTTCGGAAAAAGCGATTATACAGGTTCAACAATCATACTGGCTCATCAGATTTCACTTCCGGATAGTGATTTTAGGTGATTCGTACAACCTGTCATTCCTGAAATACCAGGCTGATTGATTACACTTCAGTGGATAATAGCCGATCAAAATATTCAATTGTTTTTACTAAACCTTCGCGTAATTCAACCTTAGGTACCCAGCCGTCCAGTTTCTCTTTTGCAAGCGAAATATCCGGTTGACGTTGTGTAGGATCATCGGCCGGTAAGGGAAGATAAATTATTTTTGATTTGGAACCGGTCAATTCGATAATGTTTTGTGCCAGTTCCAACATGGTAAACTCACCCGGGTTACCAATGTTCACCGGACCGGTAAACTCATCGCCGGTAGCCATCATTCGCACCATACCTTCAACCAGATCCGAAACATACTGAAAACTTCGGGTTTGAGTTCCATCGCCGAAAATAGTAATGTCGTGATTTTGCAATGCCTGAACAATGAAATTTGAAACAACGCGACCATCGTTGGCTTCCATTTTAGGGCCGTAGGTATTGAAAATCCGGATTATTTTGATCCTTACATTGTTCTGGGTATGGTAATTTACAAACAACGATTCGGCGCATCGTTTGCCTTCGTCGTAGCAGGAACGGATTCCAATTGGGTTGACATGCCCCCAGTAATCTTCGGTTTGAGGATGAATGATTGGGTCACCGTAAACTTCGCTGGTCGATGCCTGTAATATTTTTGCCCTGATTCGTTTGGCCAGTCCCAACATATTTACTGCCCCCATCACCGAAGTTTTGATCGTCTTTATCGGGTTATACTGATAATGGATAGGGGATGCCGGACATGCGAGGTTATATATTTCGTCAACTTCGATATAGTAAGGCATGGTAACATCGTGCCGGATTAATTCAAAATAGGGATTGTCGAGCAGATGGACGATTTTTTGTTTTTTGCCTGTAAAATAATTGTCCATACAAACCACCTCGTTGCCATCATTCAGCAATCTTTCACACAAGTGTGAGCCCACAAATCCGGCACCTCCGGTTACAAGTATTCGTTTCATCCTAATTCGTTTTAATAATAACTGATTTTCGGCCGATGCTGTAATAATTGAATTTCAATTCCTGCATTTCTTCAGGTTCATAAATGTTGCGTCCGTCAAAAATGGTTTTGTTTTTAAGCAGCTTTTCAATTACCCTGAAATTTGGCATTCTGAATTCAGTCCATTCAGTAACAACAATAAGTGCATCAGCATCAATACAGGCATCATACTCATCCTTGGCATAAGTGATCGTATCGCCCAATATTCGATGAGCTTCTTTCTGTGCAACCGGATCGAAAGCCACCACCGAAGCGCCTTCTTTCAGCAGCTTATCAATGATTACAAGGGAAGGGGCTTCGCGCATGTCGTCGGTTTTCGGTTTAAACGACAAACCCCACATCGCGAACTTTAATCCTTTCAGATCGTCGCCGAAATGTGATTTTATCTTTTTTACCAACACTTCCTTCTGCCGGTAATTAACCGCTTCAACAGCTTTTAGTATGTCGAGTGAATGCCCGTATTCGTCGGCGGTGCGCACCAATGCCTGAACATCTTTCGGAAAACACGAGCCACCATAGCCAGTTCCGGGATAAATAAATTTGTTGCCGATACGGGCATCCGAACCGATGCCTTTCCGAACCATGCTGACATCAGCTCCAACCAATTCGCACAGGTTGGCAATGTCGTTCATAAAACTGATTTTCGTTGCCAGCATTGAGTTTGCTGCATATTTGGTCATTTCAGAAGAGAAAATATCCATGAACAAAATGGGATGGCCGTTCAGCAGAAAGGCTTTGTATAATTTACGCATTGTTTTTTCAGCTTCCGGCGATTCAATGCCAACCACAATCCTGTCGGGTTTCAGAAAATCATCTACAGCGCTTCCTTCTTTCAGAAATTCAGGATTTGAGGCCACATCAAAAGGGATATCTGCGTTCCGTATTTTTAATTCGTCCAGAATGGCGGCCTTAACTTTTATCGAAGTCCCTACAGGAACAGTGCTTTTGGTTACAACCACCATGTAATGATCGATATAACGCCCAATTTCACGGGCAACACCCAATACATATTTCAAATCGGCGCTGCCATCTTCATCGGGTGGAGTTCCTACGGCAATAAATACAGCTTCAGCATCCACTAAGCTGTGTTTCAGGTTTGTAGTAAACGTAAGGCGTCCTTTCTCAACATTGTATTTAAAAATATCTTCAAGGCCGGGCTCGTAAATGGGTATCTGGCCATTGTTTAACATATTTATCTTGCGTTCATCAACATCAACGCAAACAACATCAATCCCTGTTTGTGAAAAACAAGTGCCGGAAACCAATCCGACATAACCAGTACCAACTACTACAATTTTCATATCAATTAATTTTGTGATTAGGCAATGAAATTACTCATTGAAAACAGAATCGTTTCAGGTTTTAAAATAAGACATTTCTGGTTAATAATGACGATAAGATTGGCATTTTTTTTTAGTGCTATGAGCTTTCCCAAAGTTTATTTTAAACTAAAATAAACTTTGGGAAAGCTTAACACAGATTACTTCGACAATTCGCTGTTAATTTCCGGGTATCGTAAAATAAAACTCACTCCCTTCTCCTACTTTGCTTTCGAGCCTGATTTTTCCACCCATTAACTCAACCAGATTTTTTGTAATGGTCAATCCGAGTCCATTTCCACCGTATTTGCGGTTTTTTTCATCATCCACCTGCCTAAAACGGTCAAATATTTTATCTTGATATGAAGCCGGAATCCCAATGCCGGTATCTTTAACGAAAAATTCCACCATCTTGCCTTTGGGTCGGTATCCAATTTCGATACTGCCATTTACAGTAAACTTAAAGGCATTGCCAATCAGATTATTAAATATTTGTCTGAGCCTCTCGGTATCGGCAAAAATTTCGGTTTCTTTATCGTTGTCGGGAAGGTTTAGTATAAGTTCGAGCTTGTGAGTTTCGGCCTGAAAAGAAAATTGTTCATAAATACCCAACACATATTCCTGAGCATTGATAGGTTTTTTTCGGATCGTAATTTCACCTGATTCCATCTTTGATATGTCCATTATATCGCTGATAATGGTTAAAAGGTTATTTCCACTTGTTACGATATGTTGAATGAATTCATTTTTCTGATCCTCCTCAAAATCCGGATCGCCTAGCAATTCAGAAAACCCGATGATGCTGTTTAACGGTGTGCGGACTTCGTGCGACATATTGGCCAGAAAAGCAGATTTTAAACGGTCGCTTTCTTCTGCCTTTTCTTTAGCAATAGTTAGCTCCACTGCCCGTTTTTCTTTCTCTTCGTTTTGAAATACAAGCTCTTTGTTGGCAATGATTAATTCATCTGCGCGCTTCCCTTTTTCTTCGGTTTGAAAGGCAAGTTCTTTGTTGGCAATGACTAACTCTGCTGCCCGCTTTTCTTTCTCTTCATTCTGAAAGACAAGTTCTTTGTTGGCAATGATTAATTCATCCGCCCGCTTTTCTTTCTCTTCGGCTTGAAATACAAGCTCGTTGTTTGCGATGATTAACTCATCTGCGCGCTTCCCTTTTTCTTCGGTTTGAAAGGCAAGTTCTTTGTTTGCGATGATTAACTCACCTGCACGCTTTTCTTTTTCAATGTTTTGTATAATAAGCTCTTCATTGGCAACAATTAAATTCTGTTCAGCTTTTTTTTGTTCAGTATTGTCACTTGAAATTTCCATTACACCAATTAACTCACCTTTGGAATCGAATATTGGACTAAATGTTACCCAGGCAGAGAAACTGCTTCGGTCTTTTCTTTTCACCAGAAATCCTCCAGTCCATGGATGTCCCTCACTTATTTCTTTTGATATCTCTTTAGCTTGCTTTTTGGTTGGTTGTGTAGGTATTAAATAATCAATATTTTGTCCCATTGCCTCACTTGACGACCAGCCATAAATTTTTTCTGCTGCTCTGTTCCAATAAGTCACATTATCAAGCATGTCAATAGCAATAACAGCCTGACCGACATTGTTTAACAAGTCTGCCTGAAATTTTATTTCGTTTTGAATATTCTTTTGTTCGGTTACGTCGCGAATAATCATGCTGGAGCGTTCAGAACCCTCTTTATTTTTGAAAAGAGCCGTTGAAATTTCAGCAGGAAAGCGTGTTCCGTCTTTCCGAATTAATGATACCTCACCCCTCGATTTACCATTTGATTTCCGTTCACCCAGCAAAACTGAAATCCGGGAATCTGACATATCAGCGACACCTGATTTGCCCAAACGGATAAGTTCATCTTCCGGGTATCCAAACATATTGCATGCTGCGTGGTTGGCTGATAGTATTTTCCCATCAGGACTTGTTAAAAGTATTGCATCCATGCTGTTTTCAAAAAATGCACGGTATTTTATTTCGCTTTCAAGAAGTGCATCTGTAGCTTTCTTCCGTTCGGTAATATCCCGCCCGGTACCCAGCACTCCAAGCAGTGTTCCGTTTGAGTCGTACATCGGGGTTTTGATGACATCCATGAAGGCACGAAATCCATTATTTCCGAATGAAACCAATTCTTCGAATCCGGTGGGTTTTTCCATTTCTATGGCTTTTCTGTCATTCTCGCGGAAAAAATCGGCAAGATCACGGTCAAAAATGTCATAATCGGTTTTTCCAATGATGTCAACCTCTTTGACACCGAAAAAACGCTCAAACATTGTGTTGCAAGAAAGATACAAACCTTCCGGATCTTTAAGCCAAATCAGGTCGGGGATGGTTTGAACAAGTGTGCGAAGGTGGGTTTCGCTATTGCTCAGTGCCAACTCCGATTGTTTTCGAATGGTTGTTTCCCGAATATTACACTGTATTACCTTCTTATTTTCTTCAAAATAAATATTGCTGACAATCTCCACACTGATTTTTCTTCCGTCAGCCGTTTCAAGCATTAAATCGTCATAACAGACATATTCTTTCTGTTGCAATTCCGAGAATTTCTTTTTATTATCGGCTATATCTCTAAAAAATCCAATTTCCCAGATGGTTTTTCCAATAAATTGTTCTTTTGAGTAGCCCAACATCTCAATCATAAATGGATTTACATCTGCAATCATTCCGGTTTCGGCATCGAGGATAAGAATTCCATCTTTTGCTGATTCAAAAAGTCTGCGGTAGCGGCTTTCCGATGCTATAAGCAATTCTTCAGCCCTTTGTCGAAAATCTGCTGTTTCTGATTTGTTGTCTTTTCCCATTGATAATTATTTGGAGAGCTTGTTCACCACTCACCATTAATAAATTATGATCGTGGCAAGTTATGCAATTAAAACCCATAATTGTTATATAACTAAGGGAAAGAGTTGTAAGATTCACAGATATATCTGCTTCGGGCGATGAAATAACAAAGTAGGTTTTTTTTCAATAAATGAGGTGTAAAATCATATTGAATTCTGATTTTACACCTCATTGTTTTTTTTTGTTTTTGCTTTTTACTTTATAGTTCTGTGTTTTGTGAAATTTTTTTTAGATGTCTGATAATTAGTGTTAAAATATTTAATACTATTGCATAGTACTACCAAGAGGTTTGGCTATGAGAAAACACATTGATATTCAGTTTGAAGACAATTTATCGGTCCCCAAATACCGGCAGATCATTGATGCCATTCAGCAAAAAATTAAAGCTGGCGAACTGAAAAAGGGAGATAAAATACCTTCGCTGAACATGTTTTGCCAGCAATACGGTTTGTCGCAGGACACGGTTTTGATGGCTTACAATGAATTGAAATCAAAGGGAGTTATAACTTCGCAGGTCGGAAAAGGGTATTTTATTCAGAATGAAAATACAGATTTCCGGCACAAGGTTTTGCTGGTTTTCGACCGCCTGACCGCTTACAAAGAAGAGCTTTACGATTCGTTTAAAGAAGCTTTGCAAAAAGACGGCAGCGAGCAAATCTTCTTTCACCACAATAACCTGAAGATGTTCCAGGCCATTATCGATGGTTCGATTGGCGACTACTCCGAATATGTAATTATGCCCATCGATCATCCGGATGCATTTATAACTATCGGTAAACTTCCGGCCAGCAAAGTGTTTATTCTTGATCAGGGCCGAAAACAATACAAAGATCTGTACCCGTATGTTTGTCAGGATTTTGAGCGGGATATTTATCGGGTCCTGAAACAGAATTCGGAGTTAGTCAGTAAATACAATAGGATGGTTTTAGTGATAAGGCATCAGAAGTCGCATTTCCGGGATTTGGTTACCGGCTTCCGTGATTATTGTAAACAGCATCCAATTCCTTCAGAAATAGTTACTGATTTAAAGTCGTTTGAAATCAAACCGGGCGATGCTTTTGTGGTGGTTGACGACCGCGATCTGGAGTTTCTGGTGCGCTATTCCACCGAACATCAGTTGCAATTAGGTGCTGATTTGGGAATTGTTTCTTACAATGAAACACCGCTGAAAGGCATTGTGGCTTCAGGAATTACCACTATTTCGACCAACTTTGCTCAAATGGGAAAATCTTTGGCCGAAATGATCCTAAACCATCAGAAACTAAAACTGGATAATCCGTTTCTGATGTACAGGAGGGAATCGTTTTAAGGAAAAGGAAATGAAGTATATGAAATAAAAAATATGAAATAAGGAACAAGAAATAAGGAATTTCCAATAACCAATAACCAAGACAACAATTACAACCATTACAACAACTATAACCATTACAACAACTTTAACAATTTGAACCAATGAAACATCTTTTTGCCCTTTTATTTCTGTGGATTTCACTATTTTCCCAGGCTGCCAATTCCGGAGATCAGGTTACCCATGTTCAGAAAGTTTATAAATCGGTTGGTAATCAGGAATTAAAAGTTGATATCTTTTACACTGCTCAATCGTTCGAAAGAGAGAATAATACAGCTATTGTTTTCTTTCACGGAGGGGGTTGGGCTTATGGCACTCCGAGTGAATTTTTCACCACCTGCGAACGCTACGCGAAAATGGGGATTGTGACGTTTTCGGTGGAGTACCGTTTGTCGATTGAAAATGGGGTGACTCCACATAAATCGATAAGTCCGATTGAAGCCGTAATGGATGCCAAATCGGTTATGCGCTGGGTACGCGAAAATGCCGGTAAGTTTCACATCGACAAGAATAAAATCGTCGCGGCGGGTCAATCAGCGGGTGGTCAGTTGGCTCTGGCAACAGCTATGATTGATGAATACAATGAAAGCACTGACAACCTGAAAATTAGCAGTTGCCCCAATGGGGTACTGTCGTTTTCGTCGTGTTTAAATACGGTTGAGTCGTGGTGCGACTATTTACTGGGCGATCGCAGGGACAAAATATGGAGCATTTCACCCACTCACAATCTGAAGCAAGGATTACCTCCAATGATTCATTTTCATGGAGTGGATGATGAGCAGGTGCCGAAATGGACTGCCCAGTTTTTCGAAAGTGAAATGAAAAAGAGAGGAAATTATTTTGAGCTTCACATGTACCCCGGAAGAAAGCATTATCTAGGCGATGGAAATCCCAACTATTCGCGCTATTACGACGATGAAATACTAAAGCTCACAGATGATTTTCTCCGGAAATTCAAGTTACTGGACTAACGTTTTATTTTCAGACATATTAACCCGATAAACATGAAACGAATTTTTATTTGCCTGCTTCTGTGGATTCCATCGTTGGTAATTTCTGCAAATGCTGACGATAGAACTGTAATTAACCTGAATGGAACCTGGCAGTTCGACCAAACTGTGAATGCTTTTCCTCCGGCGAAATTTACACGAACGATTCCCGTTCCGGGACTGGTGCATCTGGCAATTCCGAAAATTGACGATTACGACAAATTCTTTAAACGTGCTGATAAAGTCGAGGTTAAAGATCAGCATAATCTTTACAACATCGATTACACGCCACGATACAGCTGGTACCGGAAATCAGTTTTTGTAGCGAAAGAACTGGAGGGAAAAGAGGCCATGATCACCATCAAAAAGAGCCAGTATGTTACCCAGGTTTATGTGAATGGTATCGATATGGGAACTTCGATGGCCTGTTATACTCCTGTTGAATTTCCAATTTCCAAAGCGCTGAAATTTAGTGCTGAAAACGAAATCCTGATAAAAGTGGGTGACCGGGTTTGGCTTCCTTCGGAAGCTGCCGGAGGAACAGACAAGGAAAAGGAACATTATCTCCCCGGAATCTGGGACGATGTGTTGCTCTCGTTTACCGGAAATATTCGGGTGAACCGGTTGCTGGTTTTGCCTTCGGTAGCAGGAAAGAAAGTGACGGTGAAAGCACAGTTGCGTAATTTTAAACCTGCCCAGATTTTCTACGGCGATGCCATGAACGATTCGGTAACATTGGATATTTCGATTGCAGAAAAACTCACAGGTAAAGTGGTTGCCAGCAAAAGCGGGCGATTCGCTGCCAAACGCGATAACAATACAGAAGCAGTTCTCGAAATTCCCATCCCGAAATTCACCAACTGGACACCCGATCAACCTTTTCTGTATGTGGCAAAAGCAACGCTGAAAACAGACAAACAGACTTCCGACGAAATAGGTAAACAGTTCGGAATGCGCGATTTTACACGCAAAGGCAAGTTCTTTTACCTGAATGGAGAGAAAATCATTCTACGCGGAACCAATGTTACGCTTCAACGCTTCTTTGAAGATCCCGATTGCAGCAACCTGGTTTGGGACAAGGAATGGGTAAAAAAACTGTTAGTCGATTATCCGAAGCAATTGAATTGGAACATGATGCGCATTTGCGTGGGAATTGCTCCTGATTTTTGGTACGATATCGCTGATGAACACGGACTGCTATTTCAGAATGAATGGTTGTACTGGCAGAATCATGGTTGGGACGAGCAAATCAGAAAAGAATATACCGACTGGGTTTGGACAGACGGCAATCATCCGAGTATCGCCATCTGGGATGCCATCAACGAAAACTGGGACGATTACATCGGAAACACATTGATTCCCGAACTGAAGCAGCTCGATCCAACCCGAATCTGGGATGCCGGATACATGACTGGCGATCAGATGGTTCAGGATGAAATGGATGAACCGCATCCTTACCAGGGCGTAGTGAACTGGATTCAACCTGGGGCAAACCGCGACATTTATCCTTTGGGAAATCTCGATTTTAACCCCAAAATAATACAGGAAATTAACAGTGCCGGGGTTCCGCAATTGGTGAACGAATACGGCTGGATTTGGCTTTGGAGAAATGGTTCGCCAAGTAAACTCACGGTGGAAGTTTTTGAGCATTACCTCGGGAAGAATTCGTCGCCCGAACAAAATATTGAATTTCAGGCTTACTGGATGCAGCTCGAAACCGAATGGCTACGCAGCAATCCGAATATTGCAGGCGTGCTGGCTTTCTGTTATCTGGCCAATAATTACGGCTATACCGGCGACTGGTTTGCCGGAAACATCAAAGACCTGAAACCCACGCCAACACTCGATTGGTTTCAACATGCCTTTGCGCCAGCCGGAACATTCATCAATCTCACCGATGAGCGATATATCCGCCTTTCGAAGCCCCATCAATCCGGTTCAACGCTTTTGTTTAATCTGGCGGGTATTAATAATCTGAATAAAGTGGCAAATGGCTCGGTAAAAGTAAAACTGCTCGACGCCAAAGGACAAACGGCTTCGGAACAAAATTTTCAGGTAAAACTGGAATCATTTGTTCGGACAGACATTCCGGTTTCTTTGGCCTTGCCTGCCGAAACAGGAGGCTATGTGCTGGTTGCCGAATTTACTCCTGAAAATGGACGACCAGTGATTAGTCGCAGATTCCTGAAAGTTGGAAAACGGAATGAATACTCTTACTTTAATCTTGAAACGAAGTAAAAACTTTCATGTCAAATTAATTTTGACACACGAAGGACGATTATTAAAATAAAGTTCAAAACTTGGTCTTTTTTAAGCCTCCCCTCTCGGGGGAGGTTTGGAGGGGCCTAATTATTTACAAAATGAAGCATTTGGAAATCTGCAAATCTCCTGTTGAGTTGAACCTCAAAAATTACCAAATGACAGGAGAACCCATCATCAATCAAACCCGGAAATTGAAAGATTTGAAGGGTCTTTTTCAGGATCAGGAAGTTTTTGATCAGATGGATCAGGAACAACTGGCTTACACAGTTCAATCGTGGCTGCCGGTTGCAGATGGAACTCCGGGCGGACTTTTTTTTGGCGCGTCAACCATTTATCCGGGGAAAGTGGGCAACGAATATTTTATGACAAAAGGTCATTTTCATTCGCAGTCTGATCGCGCCGAGTTTTATTGGGGCGTTCAGGGTAAAGGAACGCTGGTTTTGATGGATCGCGAACGGAATACCTGGGCCGAAGAAGTTTTTTCCGGAAGCCTGCACTACATCGGTGGCGAAATTGCTCATCGGCTGGCGAATACCGGCAACGAAAATCTCATTGTTGGGGCTTGTTGGCCATCGGATGCAGGACACGATTACGAGGAAATTGCAGTGAATGGGTTTTCGGCGCGATTGGTTGAAGTGGATGGAAATCCAAAACTGGTTTAAACATTATTCCATGAAATCATACGTTATTCTTATCTCCGTCGTCGCAGCATTGGGCGGGCTTTTGTTCGGTTTCGATACCGCTGTTATTTCCGGAACCATCAATTTCATTCAGCCTTATTTCGGTTTGTCAGAAGCAGGGTTGGGCTGGACAGTCAGCAGTTTGTTGTTTGGTTGCATCGCCGGAGTTTTTCTGGCCGGAAAGGCTGGCGATCACTACGGCCGTAAAAAAGTGCTGATGGTTGCTGCGCTCCTGTTTTTTGTTTCGGCCGTTGGAAGCGCATCGGCTCATTCATTGATCTTCTTTCTTGTTGCGCGCATTCTCGGCGGACTTGCAGTTGGCGTAGCTTCTATTTTGTCGCCCATGTACATTGCCGAACTCGCCCCGGCCAAATACCGCGGAACACTGGTTTCATTAAACCAATTAGCCATTGTAATAGGTATTTTGGTAGCTTTTTTCAGCAATTATTTGCTGGTTGACACCGGCGTAAACAACTGGCGATGGATGCTGCTGGTAATGGCGGCTCCGGCGGTATTGTTATTCTTTAGCCTGTTTTTTGTTCCTGAAAGTCCACGCTGGTTAGTTGCCCGTGGCCGAAATGATGATGCACTCAATGTGCTGGTCAAAACTTCTGGAAAAGAATTTGCCTCTGCCGAATTAAAAGAAATTGAGGAAACCCTGAGAAATCAGGAAGAATCAACATTCAGCGATTTGCTGGCTCCCAAAATTAAACCGCTTTTATTCATCGGGATCATTTTGGCCGTTTTTCAGCAAATTACCGGAATCAACACGATCATGTATTACGCGCCAAAAATATTTACAAATGTGGGTCAGTCGAACGATTCGGCTTTGTTTCAAACTATTTTGATTGGCGGTACAAATCTGATTTTTACATTGGTTGCAATGGTCTTGATCGACCGTCTCGGACGTAAACTCTTAATTATCATCGGTTCAACCGGCATGATGCTGATGTTGGCCGGATTATCAGCTTTATATTTCACCAATCAAACTTCCGGAGTTTTGGTGCTGGTATTTATCCTCGGCTACATTGCCTTTTTTGCTGCCTCATTAGGTCCCGCGCTCTGGGTCGTAGCCGCCGAATTATTTCCCAACCGCCTGCGGAGCAAAGGAATGTCGATTGCCATTGTTTCACTTTGGATTGCCTGTACAGTTGTAACCATCGTTTTCCCAATCATGCTTGAAAAATTGAGCGGTGGGATTACTTTCCTGATTTTTGCACTGATTTGCCTGGCCAATTTGCTGTACGTGCTGAAATATGTTCCTGAAACCAAGGGAAAAACGCTGGAAGAACTGGAAAAACAGTTTGCGAAATAGGAATACTGAATAAGAAATAAGGAACGAGAAATAAGGAATATTGAATATCCAATGTCCAATAACCAATAAACAAGTTAAGGAAAAAGAAATGAGGAAATCGTCGCATACCGGTTCTTTCTCCCCTCCATTTGGAGGGGGACGGGGGGAGGCCGTCGTTGCCATCGACCTCGGAGGAACCATCATCAAAATCGGTTTGTTGAAAGATGGTCAGCTTGTTGACCGGAAAGAAATTGTTGCCCAATCAGCTTCAGGATTGAAACCACAGCTTCCCAAGCTGGAGACTGTTGTCAATCAATTGGTACAGGCAAATCATCTTCAGAAAGAAGCTGTGCTGGGTATTGGCTTTTCGTTTGCCGGTCTGGTTGATTCCGTTGCGAACCGGATTTTATCGACCAACCAAAAGTACGACGACGGATCGGAAACCGATTTGGTTGGCTGGGCACGTAAAAAGTGGAATTGGCCATTGTTTGCTATGAACGATGCACGAATGGCTTTGCTGGGTGAATGGCAACATGGTGCAGGGCAGGGTTGTACCGAGCTGGTAACGGTTACCCTGGGCACAGGAATTGGTTCTGCGGTTTTGATCGGCTGCGAGTTACTGATTGGAAAGCATTTTCAGGCAGGAAATCTGGGTGGACATTTTACCGTGAACCACAAAGGAACAACCTGTACTTGCGGAAACATTGGTTGTGTGGAAGCTGAAGCATCAACATGGCGTTTGCCATCGTTGCTGAAAGAGCATTCGGAGTTTGGCCAAAGCGCCATAAAAAATGAAAAGGTGTTAGATTTCAGAGCTTTATTTCATCATGCCGGAAATAACGATCGGGTTGCCAAAGAAGTGCTTAATCATTGCTTTTCTGCGTGGGCTGCCGGAATCATCACCATGATTCATGCCTTCGATCCTGAAAGGATCATTCTGAGTGGTGGAATTATGAAAAGTTCTTCCATCATTCTGCCTGCACTTCAGGAAAAAGTGAATAATCTGGCATGGACGCCTTGGGGAAAAGTAAAACTCGTTGAAGCCAAATACCCTGACTCCGCGGCATTGTATGGAGCTGATTATCTGGTTCGATCATCAATAAATAGAAAATAGATAACCACATAACCACATAGAACACATAGGAATATTTCTATTGTGACCTATGTGTCACGATCGATTTGATTAAAAATTGAAAGAATGCCTTTTTTAGGCCTCCCCTTTCGGGGGAGGTTTGGAGGGGGCCTAAAAATATATAAATGAAGAAATATTTGAACAAACCCTCGAAATTTACAAACCTCCCGGTTGTGGAAGTGAAGAACGAAACGTACAAAGTTGAAAACGGCTGGGCTGACATTTGTTCCCGTTTGAATAAAGAAATAGCGGCAATAAAAAGTCCAAAAAAACTGGTGGTGATTGAAACATACCAGGGAGTAATCCACGAAGAACTTATTTCGAACCTGAAATCGGGACTGAAATGTGATCGTTTTATTCTGGCTTCAGAATATATGTTGCCTGAAGACGAAATCAAAAAACTTGTTTTCCCCGATGTGACCAACGACCGTATTTTCGGTTTCCTGACCCGCTTGACTATAGAGGCCTTTTTTGATCCTGAAAAAGTAAATGCCATTCAACAGGAAATTGCTGAAACGAAGGAAGGAATCGTCATTATATACGGCAGTGGTGCGAGTTTGCTGCGCCCAAAAGTCCCCTCCTTGGGAGGGGATTTAGGGGAGGCTGGGGGTTCTCTTCTCATTTACGCCGACATGGCGCGTTGGGAAATCCAGCTCCGCATGCGTCAGCATTTGGTGGATAATCTGGGTGTAAAAAACCGCGACACTGCCGACTGGATGCTTCTCTACAAACAAGGCTTTTTTATGGATTGGCGCGTGTGCGACCGTCTGAAAAAAACCTTGTTCGACAAATGGGATTTTCTGCTCGATACCAACAAAATTGGTCAACCCAAATTGGTTGAAGGCAAAGCTATTATGGAAGGACTTGAATTGGCCTCCAGCCGTCCGTTTAGCGTGGTTCCGTTTTTCGATCCAGGGCCGTGGGGCGGACAGTGGATGAAAGAAGTCTGCAATCTGGATGAATCTGCTACAAATTATGCCTGGTGTTTCAATTGCGTTCCGGAAGAAAACAGCCTGTTGCTGAAGTTCGGAGACGATGTAGTCGAAATTCCATCGATCAACCTGGTATTCCGGCATCCACGTGAGTTACTGGGCGATCCGGTTCATGGACGTTTTGGCGATGAATTCCCCATTCGGTTCGACTATCTGGATACCATGGAAGGCGGCCATCTGAGCTTGCAGGTTCATCCGTTGACCGAATACATTCAGGAGAAATTCGGACTGCATTACACACAGGATGAAAGCTATTACATGATGGAAGTTGAAGACGATGCCATTGTTTACCTCGGTTTGCGCGAAGGGGTAAATCCTGAAGAAATGATGGCTGATTTGGAAGAAGCCCAGGCCGGAGGAAAACCATTCGATGCCGAAAAACACGTGCAAACCTGGTCGATGAAGAAGCACGATCATGTGCTGATTCCGGCCGGAACCATTCACTGTTCAGGAAGAAATAGTATGGTACTCGAAATCAGTGCCACTCCCTACATTTTTACTTTTAAATTATGGGATTGGGGTCGTTTGGGGATGGACGGGAAACCACGTCCGATCAATATTGAGCACGGCAAAAAGAACATTCAATGGGATAGAACTACTGAATGGACACGTCAAAATCTGGTCAATAACATTCAGGTGGTTGCAGAAGGCGATGGTTGGGTGGAAGAACGCACCGGTTTGCACGAACGCGAATTCATTGAAACCCGTCGCCATTGGTTCACCAAAAAGGTGGAGCACCATACCAACGGCGGCGTTCATGTGATTTGCCTGGTTGAAGGCGACGAAGTGATTGTTGAAAGTCCGGCCAACGCTTTTGAACCATTTGTGGTGCATTATGCCGAAGTGTTTATTGTTCCGGCAAAGGTTGGTGCATACACCATTCGCCCATACGGAACAGGCGAAGGCCAGAAATGCGGAACGTTAAAAGGTTATGTAAGATTTTAGAAATTTAAAGCTGAATTGAAATGAAAAAACAATTAATAACAATTTTGCTGGTGATTGTAGTTAGCGCTTTTGCCGGGATAAATGCACAGACAAAAATTATGGAAATACAAGTTGATGCAAATGTTGTCACCCATCAAATGAAGGGGGGCATTGGGGCTTCGTGGCACGCGCTTATTCACGAAATGCCATTCGATAATTCTAAATACGATTATCCGGCCCGGCTTGTGGGTCCCCGTGGAAGTGCATTTGCCGGAAATCCACCATTAGCCGACACCTCGGACTGGAAACAACTCTATGACCATGCCAGATGGTTGGGTTTGAACTTCCTTCGTGTGGAGCTTGCCCAACATATGTACGAACCCGAAAGAAATGTTTTCGACTGGGAAAACGATGAGATGCAAACTCTTTACCGCATTCTCGATTGGTGCCAGGCAAACAATGCCGATGTTTTTCTTCAGCAAATGTGGGGGCAGGTGGCTTGGAATTCGTTCGGTGGGGTTCATCCATTGATTAGTTCGCCCAAATCGGTCGACGATTTCGCCACCGGTATCGCAACCCTGTTAAAATACCTTACCGAAACGCGTAAATATACCTGCATAAAATATTTTTGTATGGTAAACGAACCTCCCGGTGGTCCATGGGGATATTGGTGGTGTTCGGGAAGCCATGTAGGGCCTACAATTACCGATGCCTGGAAAGCACTGCATGAAAAATTCAAGGCTGAAAATATTTCGATACCAATTTCTGGCCCCGATTGGGTGAGCTTGCCCCCTTGCGAGCCCGAAAAAATGGCTTTCGAAAAGTATCTGGGTTCATTTGATATTCACTCTTACCACGGAATATACACCCGGGATGGAGGAGAACAAATTGTGGACGATTGGGTGAAATATGCGGATTCGAAGAACAAACCCTTTTTCATTACTGAAATCGGAAATATGAATTTGGGTTTTGGAGCAGACCATCCCGGGCCAAAAACGTTTGAAGCAGCACTTTCCAACGCGTCGGATATTGCTTTGGGAATGAACCTTGGTGTTGATGGCTTTAACCGTTGGAGTTTCACCAACCGCGGCGACATGGATGCTCAGTGGCAACTCGTAAAAACGTATGATATTGCCACCAAAACCTACATTAAAAACATTGTTCCCGAAAGCGAAGCCTATTATGGTTATGCGATGGTAACCCGTTTTATGGGCAAGTATGCCTCGGTCCTTTCATTAAAAATCGCCTCAAAGTTGGATGGCGTAGTGGCAACTGCTTATAAAAACCGCGATGGTAATATTTCGTTGCTAATTGTAAATAATCGCAAGGAACCTGTTATGTTGGATCTTTCAGTTGCCAATGCCAATAAAAAAGTGCCTTTCTATCAATATCAGATAACAGAAAGTCTGGTAACGGCTCCGGGATTTAAACTTGATCCTGCAAAAACTTACAGAAATTCGGAAAAACTGAAAGCAATTGAGATACTGCCCGAAAGTATTACAGTATTCACCACGAATGGTTTGAAACAGGCTGATTTTGGCGTTATTGAATAATAGATATATGAAATTTAATCCCGGATTTGATATTCAACCCACCACCCAACCCATGGGTTTTAAATATGGTCCCAATGTTTTTGGGCCTGAAGTAGAAAACCGCACACTCGACTCAATCCGAAAAAGTCTGCGAAATCCCGAATGTGATGGCCCTGATCCGGTTTATTCCATTGCTATGGATGTGGGTAAAAAAGAGCACCTTCACCTACTAAAGCAACATCACTTGTTGTATGGTGCGGTGACATACGCTGCCGGTCGTTTGGGCGATGAACCCGTTCGCAGTCAGGGGCATATCCACAAAGTATCGCCATTTTCAGGTTGGTCAACTCCAGAAGTGTATGAAATCTGGTCAGGCAATGCCATCATTTACATGCAGGAAACCGCAGAAGATCAACCGGGACGGTGTTTTGCAGTGGTTGCCGGTCCGGGCGAAGTGGTGATTGTTCCGCCCTATTGGGCACATGCCACCATCAGCGCCGATGCCGATCATCCACTCACTTTTGGCGCCTGGTGCGACCGCGAATATGGTTTTGAATACGATGGAGTTCGCGCCCACAAAGGACTGGCCTGGTTTCCGGTAATTGCCCCTTCAGGAGAAATTAAATGGCACAAAAACCCGAATTATGAGGAATGTGAGCTGGTTGTGAAAAGTCCTGAAATATATGCCCAACTGGGAATTGAGCCTGGAAAATCTATTTACGAACAGTTTGAAGCCGATCCGGAGAAATTTTTGTTTGTGCCACAGCCTCAACTGGTAAAAGAGGTTTGGGAAAATTTTGTGCCGTAAATATCACAAAAAACTCATCTCTATGTCCAGAAATTCATGCATCAGTGGCGTGTTCAGCTGTTAGATGATTTCTGTGTAAAAGAGTATAATCTCAATTGAAAGAAAACGAATATGAAACAGATTGTTGCATTTTTTGATTGAATTTGATAAGCCTTTCAAAAATTTCGGAGTTTGGTCTGAAAAAGGTGTACTGGATAAAACCGATATTCTTCAGTTGAAAAACTGCAAAGATGCAGGTGCTTTTGCAGAGTTCGACACCCATGAAAATTCTGTGGTTCAGGTTCGTACGGGAATATCTTCTGTCAGTATCGAAAATGCGGCAAAAAATCTGGAAACAGAGGTAAGTAAACCATTTGTCTGGGATTTTGAAGCAGTGCGGTAAAACAAAATGAAAATACACTGCCTATAATACTTAATAATCAAAAAAGTGGGCGCTGTTTTGTTAAATTTGTAATCATCTAAAAAATAATCGTATAGAATATGATACTAATTCTTCAGGATATAAAAGAACTTGTTCAGGTCGATCCGAAGAACAGACTGTGGGTTGCCGGAAAATCAATGGCCGAAGTTCAGACAATAAAAAATGCATTCCTGATCATTCAGGATGAACTGATTAAAGATTTTGGACCGATGGAAAATTTTCATCAATCTGACTATGAGTTGGACGACATGATTATGAAAATTGATTGTTCAGGAAAAATGGTTTTTCCGAGCTTTTGTGACTCGCACACGCATCTGGTTTATGCAGCCACCCGTGAACAGGAGTTTGTCGATCGCATCAAAGGGTTGACTTATGAGGAAATTGCAGGCAAGGGAGGTGGCATTCTAAATTCGGCCAAACGTTTGCAGGAAATGTCGGAGGATGATTTATATACTCAGGCGATGGAGCGGCTCGAAGAAATTATGTGGTTGGGAACTGGCGCCGTTGAGATTAAAAGCGGTTACGGTTTGACCACCGAATCGGAACTCAAAATGCTGAGGGTGATTCGACGGATGAAACAGAATTCGCCACTGATGATAAAATCCACATTTCTGGCCCACGCTTTTCCTTTGGAATACCGCAGTAAACGGGACGATTATGTGAATTTGCTGATCAACGAAACGATTCCGCTGATTGCTTCGGAAGAGTTGGCCGATTATGTGGATGTTTTTTGCGATCGTGGTTTTTTTACAATGGAAGAAACCGAACGGATTTTGTTGGCGGGAATGAAACATGGTATGAAAGGGAAAGTACATGCCAACGAACTGGCAAATTCGGGCGGGGTTCAGGTGGGCGTGAAATACAATGCTTTATCGGCTGATCACCTCGAATATGTTGAAGATGAAGAAATAGCGGCATTGATGGACAGTGAAACAATGCCAACTGTTTTGCCGGGCGCTTCATTTTTCCTGAACCTGAAACTTGCACCTGTCCGCAGAATGATCGGTGCCGGGTTGCCGGTTGCAATGGCTTCCGATTACAATCCGGGTTCGTCGCCTTCAGGAAACATGAATTTTATCCAGTCGCTGGGTTGCCTGAAATACGGTATGACTCCCGAAGAAACCCTTCACGCAACTACCATCAACTCGGCGTATGCGATGGGAATCAGTGAACGTTACGGCAGCATTGCAAAAGGGAAAGTTGCCAATTTGTTTATCACCAAAGAAATTTCGAGTTATGCCGTCATTCCGTATTCGTTCGGCTCCAACCTGATTGAAACGGTGATTCTGAACGGGGAGATACAGTGAAGGAGAAGCCTCCCCTAACCCCTCCGAAGGAGGGGAACAAAAAAACGTTCTGAAAATTATTGTATTGAAAAAGAAAGTATTGTGAATATGAACCGCCTAAAGCCTCTCCCTTCGGGGGAGGTTTGGAGGGGGCTTAACTAAAAAATATGAAACAACTAATCGAATGTGTTCCGAATTTTTCGGAAGGAAGGGATGAAAAAATAATCCGTCAGATTACCGATGCCATCCAATCGGTTGACGGAATCAAATTACTGAATGTAGATCCGGGAAAAGATACCAACCGAACCGTTGTAACTTTTGTGGGCGAACCTGAACAGGTGATTGAAGCAGCGTTTCGGGGCGCGAAAATGGCTGCACAGCTCATCGACATGAGTAAACACAAAGGCGAACATCCGCGTTTCGGGGCAATGGATGTTTGTCCGCTGGTTCCGATTGCCAATATTACCATGGAAGAAACGGTGGTTTATGCGCGCAGATTAGCCAAAAGAGTAGGAGAGGAGCTTGGAATTTCAGTTTATTGTTACGAGTTTGCCGCATTCAGTAACGATCGCCAAAGCCTGGCCAATTGCCGTGCAGGCGAATACGAAGGACTGAAAGAAAAACTTCAGAAACCGGAATGGAAACCTGATTTTGGACCTGATGTTTTGAATGAACAATCGGGTGCAGCAGCAATCGGTGCACGAAATTTCCTGATAGCTTACAATGTCAATCTGAATACAACTTCAGTTCGGCGGGCGAATTCAATCGCTTTCGATGTTCGTGAGGCTGGCCGTGTGGTTCGCGAAGGCGATCAGGTGACCGGTAAAATTGTGAACGATGAAAACGGCGAGCCGCTGCGTATTCCCGGAACATTGAAAAAAGTACGTGCCATTGGTTGGTTTATCAAAGAATACGGTGTGGCACAAATCTCCATGAACCTTACAGATATCACGGTTGCCTCGATGCACCAGGCTTTTGATGAGGTGGTTGAACGTGCACGTGAACGCGGAATCCGGGTGACAGGCTCCGAATTAATCGGTGTTATTCCGCTTCAGGCAATGCTCGATGCCGGTAAATATTTTCTCCGGAAACAACAGCGATCAGTTGGGATTCCGGATGAGGAAATCATTAAAATTGCTGTTAAATCGCTGGGTCTCGACGAACTGTCGCCGTTCGATCCGAAGAAGCGAATCATCGAATACCTGATTGACGATCAGCAAAACAAGCTGGTTGATCTGAGCTTGTCCGGATTCTCAAACGAAACCTTGTCCGAATCGCCTGCTCCGGGCGGCGGTTCTGTGTCGGCTTATGTGGGCGCTTTGGGTGCGGCCTTGGGGTCGATGGTTGCCAATTTGTCTGCTCACAAACGCGGCTGGGACGACCGCTGGGAAGAATTCTCCGATTGGGCCGAAAAAGGAAAAATATACCACGACCGGCTTTTAAAACTGGTGGACGAAGACACAGCCGCTTTCAACGCGATTATGGATGCTTTCTGTTTGCCAAAAAATACCAATCAGGAGAAAAAACAGCGTTCTGCGGCTATTCAGGCGGCAACCAAACATGCCATTGAAGTTCCGTTTGAGGCAATGCAAACCGCTTTTCAGTCGCTCGAAGTGATTGAAGCAATGGCCACGATAGGCAATCCGAATTCGTTGTCGGATGCCGGAGTTGGTGCATTGTGCGCCCGTGCTGCCGTTTACGGAGCTTATCTCAATGTCAGGATCAATTCAGGAGAACTGGCTGACAAAACTTATGTAGGGGAAATACTGACAAAAGCTGCCAGTCTTCTTCAGGAAACTCTGGCCAGGGAGACCGAAATTCTGAATTTGATAGAATCAAGAATATAAATACGAAGTTATTCTGAAATGTCGGACCGAATGGTTGAATTGGCTCGTCAACAGGAGTATAACAGGCCATCGAAGTTCCCATATCGATACCATTCACATAAACCTGGGTAACATACTGGCTCTTTTTGATGG
>Ga0351946_1018_pt1 | contig 21638 bp, 15 predicted proteins | sample BONcelT113001F15_FD_206832 | JGI IMG/M metagenome (GOLD analysis project Ga0351946, IMG submission 206832) | Enriched cells from coal bed in the Powder River Basin, Montana, United States - BONCAT cells T11 rep3 HSBNCT.T11.300.1.F15 ...
TATCGGGGTGTTCGGCTCGCTTCTGGTTGCACTCATTGGGCTCGTTGGCACGCTCGGTGCTCCCGTCATTACCGAATGGGCAAAATCCGTGTTCGTCCGTCCCACAGCGATTGCCATGACGACGGCGATTCTAACCGCCACAAGCGTGCCTACATTGACACCGACGCCTATCGCGACCAGCACCCCTACACCGACTTCTGCGCCAATTCTCACCTCCACCTCGGTGCTGAAGGTGCGCATCATTATCACTGTACTATCACCTTACACCTTAAAGGAGCAATCCTTTCCAATTGAGTGCGGTGGAATAGTTCTCCTTCCATCAAGTGGGATTATTCTGATCATGGCTGATATTCCTATCACTTCTGAGCAAGAAAGGGAACTGCACTGGTCTGCTCTGATAGGGCAAACGCGTCCACAAGAGGGGCGTGCGTCATCATATTACCAGAACCCGAGAGAGCTTAAGCAAGATGTGGTATCCCTGGAGAGAAAAGGAGTCAGGATATGCTATTTCTACATCATCGTCCAACAAGCACCCTAGTCGTTGTGTGCCCATGCACACGCAAAGAGGGGAACCAGATCCGTGACAAGAGGAAACCGATGGTCACAAAGAAGCGATTCGTCCGGTTGATTTTAGCTGTCGCTGCAGCGATGCTGCTTGTGGCTGCCGCGGGGTGCGGTCCTGGGGCTGTGCCTTCGTCCACACCGACACCCTTGCCGCCACCAACATCAATGCCCACGCTGACGTCAAGACCACCGACTGCAACGCCGGTTCCCCCCACCCTGATGTTTGAGCTTCAGCCCAACGTCGAGGAGATCCAGGTGGCGAAGGAGGTCGCCATTGTCGCCAAGATCGAGCCGCATCAGAAAGTGGAGCTGACGTGGTCGGTTACCGGCACCAGCGGGGGAAAGGTATATCCCCAAAAAGGTGAAGCGGTCATCTATACTGCTTCGGACAAACCTGGGACAGATATTGTGATTGCCGAGGGAACGACTGCCGGCGGGGCGAGCGTTAAGAACAGCAGGGTGTTCAAAGTCGTACCTCAGGCACCGACTCCGATGCCAATGCCAACGGCATCACCAGTTGCAATGCCTGGCCTGACATCTATCCCAGCATCACCATCGGCAGGGCTATCTATCTACGCGGGAGAGAAGCTCTCGGCGAGTTACGATATGGGCCAGGATTCTTCTGCTGGTCCGCAACCATGGGTCACCGATATGAAAGGGTACATGAAGATGTCCTATCCGTCGGGACTGGATTGGGGTGCCCTATTCATCACTGTGGGAAAACCCAGGAATCCTCCCCGCCCCGGCAGAGATTTCTCTGCTTACAAAACCCTCTCTGTGGACCTGAAAGGTGAGAAGGGAGGAGAGTTGGTCAACATCGGCATTAAGGACAATACGAACCCCGATGATGGTTCGGAGGTTAGGATCACAGTCCAGGTGACCTCTGACTGGAAGACATATGCCCTCCCTTTGTCACAGTTTACCACTGCCGATTTGACCAGGCTCTATGTGGTTGCCGAGTTTGTCTTTGAACCCGGCTGGCCCCCAGAGACGGTGTATTTCAGGAACATCAGGTATCTACCATAAACCGTGGTGTGTTCCCAGGTTTGGAATCATCTTCGTCCACAACAGAAGGGAGGAAGACATGCTCAGCAAACGACGAAACAATCTGCTTGCCGTGGCAACACTGGTGGTAGCTCTCGGGGTCTTGGCTGGTTGTACTCACACCCCAACACCCCTGCCTACGCCAACCCCAATTCCACTCACCGCAACGCTGGTACCCCCGACTGTGGAGTTTGTCATCCAGCCCTCTACTCAGGAAATCACGGTTGGACTAGAGGTTGCCATCGTCGCCAAGATAGAGCCGCCTCAGAAGATAGACCTCACATGGTCGGTGACCGGTACCAGTGGCGGGAAGGTATTCCCAGAGAAAGGCTGGGCGGTTATCTACACCGCCGGCGGCAATCCCGGAACAGACATCGTGACCGCCGAGGGGACTACTGCCGGTGGAGTGTGGATCAAGCAAAGCACCAGCTTCAAAGTCAACCCCCCGCTCACACTGCCACCTCCCATCACCCTATCACCAACCTTTACGCCAGTGCCGCCGACTGCTACGCCGACACCAACTAAACTCCTAACTCCAACCGGGTGCAACTTCACCTCGCGAAAGATGATCCGGTCACCGCTTCCACCCGCTTCAGGTGGAGCCACAGCAAGTTTTCTTGCACCTCAGGAGTGCGAGACAGGTATTCCCGCTGATACAGGCATCTCCGTTGGAGGTACTGCAACAAATGTGCCTCGGGACAGGTTTCTCTGGCTGCTGAATTATGCGTCCGGCAACTATTATCCACAGTGCGACAACGTGTCCAAAGGCGAGTGCGGTGCGAACCTTTCAAGAGGCACCTGGGGGGTAATGGCGTACCTCGGACGCAGGGACTGCAAGGAACAGCTCCACCTGGTACTGGTCACAGTGAATGAAAGCGATAATGCGCGACTGACTCAAGAGATGGTCCAGAGAGTCCCATCCGGAGATTTCGGTTTTACACGCGGCAAGTTGCCGTCTAGCATCGAAGAAGTTGCAAGCATTGAAGTGGAAACCGCCGGAGGCATCTGCAATTAGTGCAAACTATCCAGACGCGAAATCAGTTCAGCACTGTAGATAGTTCACTTTAAGTCACCGGATGGCATGGCGGCAGACAAATAAGACCTGCTGCCATGCCCAACCATTCGACCAAGGAAGACTCTCATGAGAGGTCTAAACCTTTCCAAGACGCAAAGCCTGCTGATCGTACTTGCTGCTGTCATCCTGATTGGGATCGGGCTTGCCGGTGTTGGCTGCCGGGGCAACTTACAAGAAATGCCTCAGACCGCTTCCAAGGCAACTCCTTTCCTCTCCCCACCCGTCCTGACCCTCAAGGTGATTCCTCTCTCTTCGTCACCTGCTCCTGCTATCATCACGCCCCTCTCATCATCCAACGAGGATAACGCCTACGCCCACCTCTACACCGTCATGGACAAGTACGCCAGCGGCAATGCCCTGCGGCTGCTGGACAGCTATGAGCTTACCCCCGCCTGGGACGACGGCGATATCGCCTGGGTCTACGACAACGCCCTGGTGATGCTGGCCCTCATGACTCGCGGTGCAGCAACGGACTGGGAGAGGGCCAGGGTGCTGGCCGATAGCCTGGTCTACGCTCAGAACAATGACCCTGACTTTGCTGATGGCCGGGTGCGGGATGCTTACGCTGCTACCTCTCTCATCGGTACGAATGGCAAAGCTCAGATCGCCTCCCCGGGCTCGGCCACCGGCAACATGGCTTGGACGATGATGGCCTGGCTGGGCTATTGGAAGGTCAAAGGAGGGATACCTTACCTGGAGGTTGCCACGCGGTTGGGGCAATGGATTTACGACAACACCTACGATATCCGCGGCGCTGGGGGCTACACGGGCGGTTACAGCAGCAGCCTGGGGAAGTACCAGTGGAAGGCTACCGAGCACAACATTGACGTGTACGTCGCTTTCATGAAGCTCTACGAGGCCACGGGTGACCCCGTCTGGTTCGACAGGGCCAGGCACGCCAGAAACTTCGTTCAGGCCATGTGGAACGAGGCGGGAGGGTACTTCTGGACAGGGACGACGAACGACGGGGCCGCCATCAACCCCAGCCCCATCCCTGAAGATGCCCAGAGTTGGGGCTTGATGGCTTTGGGCGAAAAGGACACCTACGGGGCTGGAATCACCTGGGCTGAGAGCAGTCTCTCGATCAATCCTTGCTCTAGTTGTACATCGTACCACGGCTTCAAGTTCAGTGATGTAGGAGACGGATGCTGGTTTGAGGGCACAGCGCACATGGCTATCGCCTTCCAGATCAAGGGTGAAACCGCCAAAGCTGACGACATCGTGGGGGTATTGCGCAATGTCCAAACCTCGGCATCCAACAACAATGGGGCAGGGATCGTCGCTGCCTGTCCCGACGGAGCGGAGACCGGCTACGGTTGGAGCTATCCCAATGCCTTGCATATTGGCGCTACGGCCTGGTATCTCTTCGCCGAGCGGAGATATAACCCCTTCTGGCAGATCGGCACTGGCGAGACGATTCCTTCTATCTCCGGCGAATTCCAGAAGGGAATGAACTACGCCACCTGGTGGCAGGGACAGTACGCAACGCCCTCGGCAGATCAATCTCTGGACAACCTGAATGCTGTAGGGGCCAGGTGGCTGGGGCTGGTGGTCACGGGCTACCAGGAAACGATCACGTCCACGGTCATAACCTATGCTTTGCCCCGCACGCCCACAGATAACGATCTGGTACATGTCATCACCCAGGCACACGGCCGGGGGATGCGCGTGATGCTCAAGCCCCATCTGGACTTGAACAACGATCCCATGCACTGGCGCGGGCAGATCGGCACTGAGTTTGCCAGTGAAGCCGAGTGGCAGGCCTGGTTCGCCTCGTACCGTGCTTTTATCAACCACTACGCTGCCCTGGCTCAGGCCAATGGGGTAGAGCAGTTCGCCGTTGGCACCGAGCTGGTTGGCGCCAGCGGGCGAGCGGCGGATTGGCGAAGGATGATCAGTGAGACCCGCCGCATCTTCACCGGCCCCGTCACCTATGCCAGCAACCACAGCGGCGAGGAGTCAAGCATTCAGTGGTGGGATGCCGTGGATTACATCGGCGTGGATGCCTATTACCCCTTGACCAACAAAAACGATCCGACTCTGGCCGAGCTGAAAGCAGCGTGGATAACTCCCATGCTAGCTTTGGAGAATCTCTCCAAGCAGTACAATCGGCCTGTTATCTTCACTGAAATCGGGTATCGCAGTGTGGACGGAGCAAATCAGCGTCCCTGGGAATGGCAGAGCGGAGGCGCCATGGACCTTCAAGAGCAGGCCGATTGCTACCGCGCTGCCCTGGAGACCTTCTGGGGAAAGCCGTGGTTCAAGGGCATCTACTGGTGGTACTGGAGCACCGACCCCGATCAGGGTGGACCAGAGGACATGGACTATACTCCTCACAATAAGCCGGCCGAAATGATCTTGAGAAGCTATTATCATCCACTTCAGTATCTTCCCATCATCCTCAAAGGCAGCATCGGCATGAAGTGAACCAGCTATACGACCGTCAGCGGCGACTTCACTGCCAGCCACAGCTACCAGCCCAACGGCAATCCTGCAACATCCTGGATGGCCGGCCCGCACAACTTTTCAAGTAGGTTACCGCCTGCATCACTGAGCCTGCACAGGCAGACACCATGCAGGCTACTTCTATACTTGGCGAAATCCGCAAGGAAGGGTATCATGCCTCCGCGTCTGGCTCCCGGCTGGCTCGATACAGCCCAACGGCCGGCCCTGAACCCAGTGTGCGAGGTGCGCCTGTGATTCCCGATACCATGCTCGTCTGGCCCCTGTACGGCGCCGGGCTGGAAAACTTCGGTCTGGGCGGCCGGCCGATCCGCTGGCCCGTGCCCCGGCCGGCCGCCGACCAGATCCTCGTCCGCTCCGATGCGGTCGGGCTGTGTTACTCGGACGTGAAGGTGATCCGACAGGGCGGCAGCCATCCGCGGCTCTATAATCGCGATCTGCGCACCAACCCGGTGGTGCAGGGCCACGAGGTGACGCTGACGGTCGTCGCGGTGGGCGAGGCGTGGCGCAATCGCTTCACGCCGGGCCAACGCTTCGCCTTGCAGGCCGACATCTACTATCGCGGGCTGAACCTGGCCTACGGTTACGTCTTCATGGGCGGCCTGGCGCAATACAGCCTCCTCGGGCCGGCGATCCTGGATGGCGACGAAGGCAGCTACACGCTGCCCGTGCCGCCCGGCCTGGGCTACGCTGAAGTCGCGCTCACCGAGCCGTGGGCGTGCGTCGAGGCGGCCTACGTCCCGCGGCGCCGGCTGCACATCAAGCCGGGGGGCGTCCTCTGGCTGTTGGGCCGGCCGGGGCTGGAAAACGCGCCCTATCAGATCGGCCAAACCTTCGCCCACGGCCTCCCCACCAGGATCGTCGCGACCAACGTCCCCGACGCGCTCTGTTGCCAGGTCGCCTGGCCCGAAGCGGAAATCCGCAACGACATCGCCCCGGCGGATTACGCGGCGCTGATGCAGGCCGAAGCGCCGAGCGGCTTCGACGACGTGATCGTGCTCGATCCTGACCCCGAACGGTTGGATGCCCTGCCGCCGGTCGTCGCGCCTGGCGCGACCATCGCGCTCATCGGCGAGCGTCCCTTGGGCCGGCCCGTGCGCGTGGACGCCGGGCGCATTCATTATGATTATGTCACCTATCTGGGCGCACGCGGATGGGATGTCAGCGCGGCGTATGGCGCGGCGCGCAACCGGGCGGAACTGCGCCGCGGTGGGGTCGCCTGGGTGGTGGGCGGCGGCGGGCCGATGGGCCGGATGCACCTTCAGCGCATGTTGGAGATGCCGGACGGGTCGGCCCGGGTCGTCGTGGCCGAGACGAACCTGGCGCGCCAGCCAGAGCTGCTGACCGATTTCGGCCCGTTGGCGCGCGCCAGGGGCATCGAGTTGACCATCCTGAATCCCAAGCTGATGCCGCCCCAGGCGTTCCAGGACGCGCTGACCCAGGCGCACGGCGGCCGGGGCTTCAACAACATCGTGGTGATCGTCGCCAACGTGCCGGCCATCGAGGCGGCCATGCCGCACCTCGCGGCCGATGGGCTGCTCGTGGTCTTCGGCGGGTTGGCGCGCGGCACAACCGCACAGCTCGACCTCTCGAACATCTACCTCGGCGGCAGCCAGATGACCGGCTCGGCCGGCGCAACCATCCGCGATCAAACTCATGTCCTGAACAAAGTGGCGGCGGGCCATCTCTCGACCGCCAGCGCGGTCGCCGCGGTCGGCGGTCTGGATGCGGCACGCGACGGGATGCAAGGCTTGATGGATGGCCGCTTCCCCGGCAAGATGGTGATCTATCCGCAGATCGAGTCGTTCCCGCTCACTGCGTTGACCGATCTGAAGGGAAGCGCCCCGGCAGTCTATGACCGGCTGGGAGAGGGCGGAACCTGGACGCGTGAAGCCGAAGCAGAGTTTCTCCGCGTGTTCGCACCGGGGGTCTATCCGTAGATGGATTTCGATCCTGCGCTCCCGTGGTATCACGGTTCCCCTGTCAACCTGACGATTTTGCGCGTGGGAAGCACGATCACGCAAAAAGAGGATCTGGCCCGGATTTTCTCGCACAAGCCGGCGATCGTCTGCATCTCGGACGACGGGCAGATCCGGCATAATGGCGCGCTACCGGGCTATCTGTACACGATCGCCGAGATGATCAGCCCTGGCGACGTGGTTCCCCATCCACGCACCACGATGGTGCCTGGCGATGAATGGTTGACGACGCGTGAGTTGCGCGTGCGGCTCCTCCGCGCCACCGAACCCGCGGCAGAGGAGCGCCTGACGGCTGAAGAGTTGTCACACTACAGGCATCATTTATGAAACAAGCGATCGTCTTTGGTGCGGGTAACATCGGCCGGGGGTTCATCGGCCAGCTTTTCAGCGAATCGGGCTACGCCGTTACATTCGTGGATGTGGATCAACCGTTGTTGGACGCCTTGAACCGGCGCGGCGAATACACGATCCGGCTGGTGACGAACGAGCGGAGCGAGGAAGTCACGGTCGGGCCGGTGCGCGCTATCCACGCAGGGGATCGGGAGGCGGTGGCCGAAGCGGTCGCCCGTGCGGAGATCGGCGCGACCGCGGTGGGCGCGGCCGTGCTCAAGCATGTCGCGCCCGCCATCGCGGCCGGGATCGAGCGCCGGACGCAAGCCGGCGTCGTCGAGCCGCTCAACATCATCGTCTGCGAAAACCTCAAGGGCGCGGCGGCGACCCTGCGCGATCTGGTGCGCTCGGCCCTGCCGATCAATCGCCACAGCTTCATGGCCGAGCATATCGGCTTCGTGGACACGGTCATCGCGCGCATGGTGCCGCCGCTGACGCCCGAGCTGCGGGCGCAAGACCCCAGCCTGATCCTCGTCGAGCCGTACAAGGAGTTGCCGGTGGATCGGGCGGGTTTCATCGGCGAGCCGCCGGCGGTCGTCGGGATGATCCCCTATGCGCCGTTCGCATTCTTCACGGAGCGCAAGCTCTACATCCACAACGCCGGGCACGCGGTGTTGGCCTATCTGGGCTATCAGGCGTGCTACGAATATGGCTACGAAGCGTTGGCCGACGACGACATCTACTCCCAGGTGCGCGGCGCGATGGAAGAATCCGCGCTGGCGTTGACGCGCAAGCACCATCCGCCGGCCGGCGCGCTCGAAGCGAACATCGAGGACCTGCTGGCGCGCTTCGCCAACCGGGCGCTGGGCGACACGATCCTGCGCCTGGGCCGCGATCCGCTCCGCAAGCTGGCCCCATCGGATCGGCTGGTGGGCGCGGCGCGCAATGCGCTGGCGCAGGGCGTGACGCCGACGCACCTGATCACCGGGATTGCGGCCGCTCTGTGCTTCGATCACCCCGATGACCCCATCGCGCAGGAGTCGCAGGCGCGGCTGCGCGCCACGGATGTCCCGCGCGTGCTGGCCGAGGTGTGCGAAATCAAGCCGGGCGAGCCGCTGTTCGATATGATTGTGCCGTGTTATTGGGCGGTGGCGGGGCAACGGGTGTGCTGAGCGACGGTCTCCTGACAAGCCACGACGGGCTCGGTCGGAGACCGGCCCGAGCCGCCTGCTGATTACAACTTGCTGTGGCCGGTCCCACGACGGGCTCGCTCGGAGACCGGCCCGAGCTACCTTCTGATTACAACTTGCTGTGACCGGTCCCACGACGGGCTCGGCCGGAGACCGGCCCGAGCTGCCTGCTGATTACAACTTGCTGTGGCCGGTCTCCTGACCGAGCCACCCCGCCTACAACGCCGCCGTGATCTCCGCGCGCACCCACGCATCGTCCTCGACCGCGGCCCGCGCCGCCAATGCCTCGGCCGCAGCGCGGCCGCCGATCCGACCCAACGCCCAGGCCGCGTGCCCGCGGACGAGCAGCTCAGGGTCGGTCAGCAGGCCGATCAGCGCGGGCACAGTGGCCTCATCGCCCCAGTTGCCCGCGGCCACGCACGCGTTGCGCACCAGCCCGCGGCGTTTCGTCCGCAGGATAGCCGTGCCTCGGAAGCGCGCCCGGAACGCCCTCTCGTCGAGCGCCAGCAACTCCAGCAGCGGAAACGTCCCGCGCGCCGGGTCGGCCGGCCACACCTCGCCGCGGGCCGGCGGCGCAGCCCGATTGTACGGGCAAACCTCCTGACACACATCGCACCCGAAGACCCAATTGCCCATAAGCGGCCGTAGCTCGACTGGGATCGGCCCGCGCAGTTCGATGGTCAGATAGGAGATGCAGCGTCGCGCATCGAGCACGCGCGACGCGACGAACGCGCGCGTCGGGCAGGCGTCCAGGCAGCGCGTGCAGCGACCGCATTGGTCCGCCTGTTCCTCTGCCCCGATAATCACTGCGGCTGTCACTCTGAGCGGGTTGACGGCGTGCGGTGCGTCACGGCGCGCCACCAGCGAAGAGTCTCGCTCGCCGAAAGGAGATGCTTCGCTGGGGTCTCGTCGCGACTGGCGTTGGCTCGTTAATCCGCTCAGCATGACCGCGCGCGGCGCGTCACTCGCCGCCCCACAGGGAGCGGGGGTGGGGGTGAGGTCCTCCGGCACCGCCAACGCCGCCAAAAACGTCCACGACCCCAGCCCCGGCGTGATGAGACAGGTGTTGCGGCCGACGAAGCCGAGGCCGGCCTGGGCCGCGAAGTCACGCTCCAGCAGCGGCGCGGTGTCCACGCACGCCTTGCCGAGCGCCGTCCGCCCCGTGCGCGCCCGGATGAACGCATCGAGCGCGAAAAGACGTGCCTTGAGGAGATCGTGGTAATCGGCGGCCCACGCGTAGCGCGCAAACCGGCCGTGCGCGGGATCGGCCCACGTCGCAGGCGGCGGGCCGGGGAAGTAGTTGACCGCGACCACGATCAGGCTGACCGCATCCCCCAGCCAGACGGTCGGATCGAGCCGCGCGGCCGCGCGGCCGGCGAGATAGGCCATCTCGCCGCCATAGCCCGCCGCCAGCCAGTCCGCGAACGCGGCGCCGTGCGCCGGCGGGCCGACCGGGCTGATCCCCGCGCGGTCGAAACCGAGGGTGAGCGCGTGCGCCACGTGAAACGTGTCGTCAGATAGAACCATAGCCCGCATTATACCGCAGGCCGCACCAGGATGGGAATGCCCCGGCCAAGTTACCGCTGATTTGCGACTGCGCGGTATAATGCCGCCATGTCCGTCGAATCCGCGCTACAGGCGCTCCGCTTCGAGCCGCAGTTCATGCGCAATGTCGCCCGGTGGGCGCACGTGCCGGCGCGGGCGGCGCGCTTCGCCCCTTTCCCCCCCAGCCTGGATCGCCGCCTGGTCGAGGCGCTGGCGGCCCGCGGGGTGCGCCAGCTCTACACGCACCAGGCCGACGCGGTGGCGGCCGGCCTGGCCGGGGAAAATGTGGCGGTCGTCACCCCGGCCGCCAGCGGCAAGACGCTCTGCTACAATCTGCCCGTCCTCCACCGCCTGCTGGCCGACGACGCGGGCCGGGCGCTTTATCTCTATCCGACGAAGGCGCTGGCCCAAGACCAATTGGCCGGGCTGCGCAGCCTGATTGACCTGCTGGACCCCGTTCGTAGTGACGACTTCAGTCGTCCATCGCGGCCCAGAGCGACTAAAATCGCTACTACAAACACCGGTCTGACCTGCGCCACCTACGACGGCGACACCCCCTCCGCGCAGCGCGGCAAGGTGCGCGACGCGGCGCGGATCGTGCTCTCGAACCCCGACATGCTCCACGCGGGCATCCTGCCACAGCACCCGCGCTGGGCTGCGTTCTTCGCCAACCTGTCCGCGGTCGTGATTGACGAGATGCACGTCTACCGCGGGGTCTTCGGGTCACACGTGGCGAACGTCTTGCGCCGCCTGCGCCGGATTTGCCGCTTCTACGGGAGCGACCCGCGCTTCTACCTGGCGTCGGCCACCATCGCCAACCCCCAGGAGCTGGCCGAGCGCCTGGTCGAAGCCCCCGTCACCGTGATCGGCCCGGAACGCGACGGCGCGGCGCAGGCCGCGAAGGAGATCCTCTTCTACAATCCGCCCCTGCTCGACCCCAGTCTCGGCATCCGGCGCAGCGCCAGCCTGGAGGCGGCCGACCTGGCGGCACACTTCGTGCGGCACGATGTCCAGGCCATCATTTTCGGCCGCGTCCGCCTGACCACCGAGCTGATCCTGACCTACCTGCGCCAGACGCTCGAAATGAACCAAGCGCCCAACTCAGGCAACATCCAACATCCAACATCCGACATCCAACATTCAGTTCGCGGCTACCGCAGCGGCTACCTGCCCGCGGAGCGCCGGGCGATCGAGGCCGGGCTGCGCGACGGCGCGGTGCGTGCGGTGGTCGCCACCAGCGCGCTCGAGCTGGGGATTGACATCGGCCAGATGGGCGCGGCGTTGCTGGCCGGCTATCCCGGCACGATCGCCTCGGCCCGGCAGCAGATGGGCCGCGCGGGCCGCCGCGACGAGACATCGGCCGCCCTCTTCATCGCCACCGCCGAGCCGCTCGACCAATACCTGATCGCGCACCCCGACTATCTGCTTGGCCGGACGCCGGAGCACGCCCGCCTCAACCCCGACAACGCGGTGATCCTGGGAGGCCACCTGGCATGCGCCGCGGCCGAACTGCCCTTCGAGGCCGGTGAACCGTTCGACGGTTCAAACCGTCCATCGGCCGGGGATGTGACGGCCGGCCTGCTTGCCGATCTCGTGGAGGCGGGCCAGCTCTACCGCGCCGGTGATCGCTTCTTCTGGGCCGGCCAAGGCGCGCCCGCCCCGACCATCAGCCTGCGCAGCGGCTCGGCCGACCGCGTGGTGATCCAGGCGCCGGACGCCGCGGGCAAGCCCCAGGTGCTCGGCGAAATCGAGCGCACCGCCGCGCCGCTCTTCGTCTACGAGGGCGCGATCTACCTGCACGAAGGCACGAGCTACCTTGTGGAGCGCCTCGATTGGGAAGCCGGCGCCGCGTCCGTCCGCCCCGTCGAAGCCGACTTCTATACCCGCCCCATGATGGGCGAAGGGGTCGAGGTGCTGGCAGTGCGGGAAACAACCGACGAAAATGAGCATTCATCATTCATCATTCAAAAATCATCGTTCCTTCGTTCCTGGGGCGACCTTCGCGTCGTGCGAAAAGTGACCGGCTACCGGATCGTGCGCCGGGGAAGCAACGAACTGCTCGGCTTCGGGCAGATTGACCTGCCGGAGCACGCGTTCGAGACGGAAGGGTGCTGGGTCGAACTATCCGAAGGGTTGATCGAACAACTCAAGGCCGCGGGGCTGTGGCTGTCCGCCCCCAACGACTACGGCCCAAACTGGCCCAAACAGCGCGACGCGGCCCGCGCCCGCGACGGCTACCGCTGCCAGGGGTGCGGCGCGGCCGAGCTGGGCGACCGGCAGCACGATGTCCACCACCGCATCCCCCTCCGCGCCTTCGTGGCTGACCCGGCCCGGCGCGGCGGCCGACCGGCCGAACGCGCCTGGGAGGCCGCCAACGTCCTGGAGAACCTGGTGACGCTTTGCTCCGCGTGCCATCACCAGGCCGAGGCGAGCGTGCGCATCCGCTCTGGCCTGGGGGGCTTGGCCGCGCTGCTGGTCGGCGTCGCGCCGATCTTCCTGATGTGCGATCCGGGCGACTTGGGCATGGTCGTCGAGCCGCAAGCGCCGGCCAGCGGGCGGCCCACCATCACGATCTTCGAGCAGACCCCCGGCGGCGTGGGCTATGCCGAGCAATTGTATCGCTCGCTGCCGCAGGTGCTGGCCGCCGCGCTCGATCTGGTGGCCGGCTGCCCCTGCCAGCACGGCTGCCCGAGCTGCGTCGGCCCGGTGCTGGAGCACGACAATATGCTGGATGCCAAGGCGCTGGCACGCGCGATCCTGGAGAGAATCACGCCTGGGGTTGCCTTGCCAACCGCCGCAACCGTGCTATAATGCCATGCTATGGCATTTAGAGAGCGAATCGCCCTGGTCACTGGCGGATCCAGCGGCATCGGCCTCGCAACCGCCAGACTGTTAGCCGCAAAGGGCGCGCACGTCTGGCTCGTCGCCCGTGACGAAGGCCGCCTGCGGGACGCGTTGTCGCAGGTGCAGGCCGCGGGCAATGCGGCCGCGTTCGGCGTCGAACGGAAACACGGCATGGCGCGGGCCGACCTCGCCGAGCCGGGACAGGCCGCAGCCGTCGTGCGTGAAATCACGGCGCAGGCCGGCGGCCCGCCGGAGATCATCGTCAACTCGGCCGGGATCGTCATTCCCGGCTATGTCGAGACGCTGGACGTGACGGCCTTCCGCCGCCAGATCGAGGTCAACTACCTCGGCGCAGTGCAGATCATCCAGGCTGCGCTGCCCGCCATGCTCGAACGCCGCGCCGGGCATATCGTCAACGTCTGCTCGGTCGCCGGCTTTCTGGGGGTGTTCGGCTATGCGGCCTACGCCGGCTCGAAATACGCCTTGCGCGGCTACTCCGACGTGCTGCGGGCCGAACTAAAGCCGCGCGGGGTGCATGTTTCCATCGTCTTTCCGCCAGACACCGACACACCGCAACTGGTCTATGACAAACAAACCCGGCCGCCCGAAATTGACGCGATGCTGGGCAGTACAGCCAAAGTCCAATCGCCGGAGTCGGTCGCACGGGCCATCGTGGCGGGCATCGAGCATCGGCGCTACATCATCACACCGGGCCTCGATACCACCGTCACCTATTGGCTGGCCGGCCTTCTGGGCCCGCTCCAATATCCGGTCATGGATCTCCTGGTGGCGCGTGCATTGCGCAAGACGGGACGAGCGGCGCTGCTGCCCGCCCCAGCCGGTGAGTGACGCGGTCGCCAGACGTAGCATCGCCCCTTGCGGGCGTTCTGACAGGCTGAGGCCGACCAGCGGTCGCAGCAAAAATCCGCGTCTGAGAAAGGATCACGGCGATGAGCGCTCCGATTTCGGTTGAACCGATCACCGATCCCAAAGGCATCCTGGAGTTGGTGAAGTTCCCCTTCAAGCTGTACAAAGGCGATCCCAACTGGGTGCCCCCCCTGATCGAGGAGCGGCGAGATTTCTTCGACCCCAAGAAGAATCCGTTCTATGAACACGCCCGCTTTCAGCTTTTCCTGGCGCGGCGCAACGGCGAGGTGGTCGGCACCATCGGCGCGGTCGTCAACGACAACCACAACACCTTCCACGATGAGCAGATCGGCGCATTCGGCTTCTTCGAGACGGTGAACGATCAGGCGGTGGCGGATGCACTGCTCGACGCGGCCGAGGGTTGGGTGCGCGGCCAGGGGATGAAGGCGATCCGCGGGCCGCTCAGCTTCTCCACCAACGACGAGGTCGGCACGCTGATTGACGGGTTCGACGAGCCGCCGATGATCATGATGACCTACAACCCGCGCTACTATGGGGCGCTGATCGAAGGGCACGGCTACGTCAAGGCGATGGATCTCTTTGCCTGGATCACCAACGATATCCTGGAAACCCTCGAAAAAGCGCCCCCCAAACTGTATCATGTGGCGGAAAAGGTCGCGCAAAAAGAGGGCATTCGCCTGCGCCCACTCGACAGGAAAAACATTGATCGGGACATCGCGCTCATCAAGGAAATCTACAACGGCGCGTGGGAGAAAAACTGGGGCTTCGTGCCCCTGACCAACCATGAGATTGACCACCTGGTCAAATCTCTGCTGCCGCTCATTGACACCCGGCTGATCTTCCTGGCCGAGACCGCCGAGGGCAAGCCAATCGGTGTGAGTCTGATGCTTCCCGATCTGCATCAGGCGCTCAAACGATCCGGCGGCGGACACATGTACCCCTTCGGCCTGCTGAAATTTCTCTGGCACAAGCGCAAGATCAACCAGGCGCGGCTGCTGATCATGGGCGTGATCGAGGAGTATCGCGGCCGGGGCGTGGATGCGTTCTTCTACCTCACCTCGACGCGCAAAGCAGCCGAGTACGGCTACAAACGCCTCGAAGGCTCGTGGATCCTGGAGACGAATACGATGATGAATCGCATCATCGAACGGCTGGGCGGCGCGAAGTACAAGACCTACCGCATCTACGAGAAGCCGCTGTGAACGTCCTGGTGACGGGTGGAACCGGGTTTGTCGGCTCGCAACTGGTGGCGGCGCTCGTGCGCCGCGGCGATCGGGTGCGGGTGTTGCGCCGCGCCAACTCCGACCTGATTGCCCTCAACGAGATCCCCGGCGTCGAGCACCTGATCGGCGACATCCTGGAGCCGGAGGCGGTCGGCCGGGCTGTCGCCGGCTGTGACCTGGTCTTCCACGTGGCGGCACTTTCCTCCTATTGGCGGGCGCAGCGGGACGCCATCTATCGCATCAACGTGGCGGGCACGCGCACGGTCATGGAGGCGTGCCTGGCCGTGCGCGTGCCGCGCGTCGTCTTCACATCCTCGGTCGCGGCCATCGGGATGCGGCCCGACGGCCGGCCGGCCGATGAAACCACGGCCTTCGCCGGGGCCAGCGCCCGCCTGGCCTATGCCGACAGCAAACATCAGGCCGAGGCGGTCGTCGGCCGACTGGTCAAGCTGGGGCTGGACGCCGCCATCGTCAATCCCGCCGCGGTGTTCGGCCCCGGCGACCACCACCAGATTTCCGGCAGCATGATCGTCGAGTTTGCGCGGCGCAGCCTGCCGGCGGTCCCGCCGGGCGGCCTGTGCGTGGTAGATGTGGATGCGGTCGTGGCGGGACATCTGGCCGCCGCGGCGCGCGGCCGCACGGGCGAGCGCTACATCCTGGGCGGCGAGAACCTCTCGATGCGCGAGATCGCGGCCGTGGTCTGCGGCGTGGTGGGCCGATCAGCCCCGCGCTGGACGATTCCCGCCTGGGCGCTGCCGCCCGCCGCGCTCGCGATTGACGCGTTCAACCGGGTCAACCCCAAGCCGCCGACGGTCAGCGGCGACCAAACCCGACTGAGCGCGCACAATCTCTTCTTCGATTCAAGCAAAGCCGTGCGCGAGCTGGGCTACCCCCTGCTCCCCTTCCGCGGAGCAGTCGAACGGGCCTACGCCTGGTACAAGGCGCATGGTTATGTCACGTGATACGTGGTGCGTCATGCGTCAAACGTCATGCGTGAGGCGTGATACTTTAAGGCATCCCCCACGTATCACGTTTGACGTTTCACGTTTGACGTTTCACGCTTCACGTTTCACAGATTCCCATCACGCAAGGAGAAATAATCGTGGATCTTTTCGACAAATGCCATAGCTTCACCGAGGCCAAAGAGGCCATCGCAGCCGGAATCTACCCCTATTTCATACCTTTGACCGGCAACGAGGGGACGGTGGCGAACTTCCGCGGCCGGCGATTGATCATGTGCGGATCGAACAACTACCTGGGCCTGACCACCGATCCGCGCGTACGGCAGGCGGCCATCGAAGCCATTCAGACTTACGGCACCAGTTGCACCGGCTCACGCTTCCTGAACGGCACCCTGGAGCTGCACGAGCAGCTCGAACGTGAGCTGGCCGCATACGTGGGGAAAGAGGCCGCGCTGGTCTTTTCGACCGGGATGCAGGTCAACCTGGGTGTCATCAGCGCGTTGACCGCTCGCGGCGACTACGTCATCCTGGACAAAGAAGATCACGCCAGCATCGTGGATGGCGCAAAGCTCAGCTACGGCGAAACCCGGCGGTTCGCCCACCAGGACATGGCCGAATTGGGCCGCCTGTTGGAAAAACTGCCGGCCGATAAGGGCAAGCTGGTGGTGGTGGACGGCCTCTACAGCATGGAGGGCGACATCGCGCCGCTGCCCGAAATGACCGCGCTGTGCAAGAAATACGGCGCCCGGCTGATGGTGGATGACGCCCATGCCATCGGCGTGCTGGGGGGCGGCCGCGGCACCGCCGCCGAATACGGCCTGACCGACCAGGTGGACCTCATCATGTCCACATTCAGCAAGTCGTTCGCCTCGCTGGGCGGGTTCGTTGCGGGCGACGAGCCGGTGATTCACTACATCAAGCACCATGCCCGCTCGCTGATCTTCAGCGCCAGCATCCCGCCTTCCAACGCGGCGGCCGCGCTGGCTGCGCTGCACATCATGCGCGACGAGCCTGAGCGGGTGCAACGACTGAAGGAAAACGCCGACTACATGCGCCAGGGCTATCGCCAACTCGGCTTCGACATCGGCAATTCCACCACGCCCGTCATCCCCATCATCATCGGCGACCTGATGCGGACGATCATGACCTGGAAGATGCTGTTCGAGGCCGGGGTGTTCGTCAACCCGGTGCTTTCGCCCGGCGTCCAACCAGGACGCGAGTTGCTGCGCACCAGCTACATGGCGACCCACACCCGCGAGCAGCTCGACACGGTGCTGGGCATCTTTGAAAAAGTCGGCAAACAGATGGGCTTGATCTAGGCCACCGAATGAATTCGGTGGCTTGTACGGAGGCAACCGATGACACCGCCTGAGTTGATCCCGAATGGAGTGCCGTTGTCGGATGTGCCCGGCCTGACCGCCCGGCAGATCAGGACCCTGGCCAATGCCTGGATCGTCACGGCCCAAGAGCTGGTGGCGCTGGCCCAATGCCCGGATGTCGTGCGCAAACCGCTGGCGCGGGCGCTCGATGTGGACCAGGCCGGGCTCGACGCGCTCGCGCAAGCCGCCGAGAGCGTGATCCCGGCCACGCGCGACCTGCTCAGCCGCCAGCTCGGCCAGGAGGCCGCGCGGACCGACTATGGCCGCGGGGCGCTGCTCGACGAACCGCCCGCAGAAACGGCCCGCCGGCGCGCCTTGCCGCCCTATGAGCCGCCGGGCACACGTAAGGTGCTGGCGCCAGCGAGCGACCTGCTCGACCAGTTGCCGGAGTTGCGCAGCCAGGGAAGCCGGGGCACCTGTGTCGCCCACGCGACGCTGGCCTTGCGCGAACAGTTGGAGATCACGGCGGGCGCGCCGAAGAACATCAACCTGGCGGAGCAGTTCGTCTACTGGTGGTGCAAGGCGCACGACGGCATTCCGGCCACGTCTGGCACCTACGTCACGGTCGCGATGCGCGGCCTGCGGGAGTTGGGCGCGCCCCTGGAGGAACTGTGGCCCTACGTGAGCGACCCGAAGGGCGTCGGGTCGGACGAGGGGCAGGGGCCGCCGCCTTCCGGCTGCGCCAACGGCGACCCGGCCCTGCGCACCGCGCGCACCATCGAGCTGAACCCGTCGGACATCGGCGGGATCAAGAACTGCCTGGCTGAAGGGCGGGCCGTGGCCTTCTCGGTGCCGGTCTTCGACAGTTGGTACTTTTCGGGGGCGTCGCGGCGGTGGGGCAAGATCACCCTGCCGCTGCCCGGTGAGGCCGAGGATGGCGGGCACGCGATGACCCTGGTGGGGTATCAGGATGATCCGGCCGCGCCCGGCGGCGGCTATTTCCTGGTGCGCAACTCCTGGCAGCCCTGGGCGTTCGATGGCGTGTGGCAGACGGGCTACGGGGTCATCCCCTACACGTACATCAGACGCCACGCCAATGCCGCGTTCAGCGCCGTGCGCCTCGAAGGCGCCGAGATCTATAGCCGCGACGCGCTGGCGGACGATGGCCGCCGACCGCTGGCGCATCCGAGCTGGAACAGCCCGGACATTTGGTTACGGCACGACGAGATGTCGGATCAATATCTGACGGGAGAGCATCAGACAGCGCGGCGCGGCGAGTTGAACGCGGTCTTTGCGCGGGTCTTCAATCGGGGGCCGGCCTATGCGTACAATGTGCCGTGCGAAGTCTTCGTCGCGCCCCTCGCCCCCTGGATCCGCCCGGAAGATTGGCAGCGCATCGAGCAGACCACGGCCCCGCATATCGCGCCGGGCCACTACGTCTTCGGCCCGATCTTCTGGCGCGTGCCGCCCGATGGCCCCGAACAGGTCGCCTATCGCGTGCGCCTCACCGGCGAGGCGGAGCAGCCGTCGCCTGTGTACAGCGCGCTGGCGTTCGAGCGCCACCTGTGGCTGGCGGAGGTCGCGGCGGGCGCGACGGTCGAGATCGCGTTCGACGCCCACGGCCTCGATGTGCCGGGGCAGGCGACGACGCTGCGGACCGAACGGGAAGACCTGCCCGCGGGCGTGGCGGTCTCAGCGATCACGCTCGACCCTGCCGGGGCGGACGGGAGCCGGATGCCCGCGCCGCCGGCACCGGGCGTCACCCTCGCGGCCGGTGAGCGCCGCCGCGCCCGCCTGACCCTCACCGTGCCGGCCGACGCCGCTGCCGGCACGGTCTACCGCTTCTCCATCGCCCAATTCGTCGGCCCGACGCTGGCGGGGCGGATGCCGGTGCAGGTGACGGTGACGGGGTAACTTGGTGACGCGGTAACTTGGTAAGATTGGGGGGAGTTCACGGCGTCACCTTGCCGCCTTCTCCCGCGGAAAATCCACAAACCGATACCCCACCCCGCGCTCGGTGAAGATGTAGCGCGGGGTGGCGGGGTCGGGTTCGATCTTTTTGCGCAGGTAATTGACGTACAACCGTAAGAGCTGCGTGTCGTCCCGGTATTCCGGCCCCCACACCTTGGACAAGGTGGTCTCCTGCGGCACGATCCAGGGCGCGTTTTCCACCAGGTGCAGCAGCAGCCGGTATTCCGTGGGGCGCAGTTTGATGCGCGCGCCGCGCACGATGACATCGCGGCGCGGGAAGTCAATCGCCAGGTCGGCGTCAATCACCAGCGGTTGACGGTTTAAACCGTCGGCCTGGGCCTTGCCCGGCTCCACCCGGCGCAGCACCGCGCGGATGCGGCTGACCAGTTCACGCGGGCTGAACGGCTTGGTGATGTAATCGTCGGCGCCCAGATCGAGGCCCTTGATCCGATCCTCCTCGTCCCCCTTCACCGTCAGCATGATCACCGGCACCGATGACATCTCGCGGATGCGCGCCAACGTCTCGAACCCGTCCAGGTCGGGCATCATCACATCGAGCAGCACGAGATCGGGCATGTCATCGCGCACGCGCTGCAACGCGACCAGCCCATTCTCGGCCTCGAAGACGTCGTAGCCTTCCAGATCCAGGTTCATGCGCACGAACCGGCGCATACGCGACTCGTCGTCTGTGACCAGAATGCGTTTTTTCATCTTGCCGACTCGCTTTCTCTTCCGTCTCTTTGTACTTTCGAGTCAAAGGATGTTATACTCGATACCAATGGAAATTGTAATCCGCCGAAACGACTTGGATGGTGAGGCATAAGCGCAGAAGTAATCCCATTTCAACTGCCAGCCCCCTGAGGCGTTGGTTTATGGTGAACAAATGACCGACTCCAGTTCGTTGATGCAAGCTCTCGGCAACGTCCTGGTACATTACCGGGTAGCTTTTAGCAACAAGATGTACAGTCAAGAAAACAATGATACCGACCTGCTGATGGATGTCTTCGGGATTACACCGGAGTTGAAACGCGAGAATCGCCAATATTGGGGGCGCGAGTTAGGTATGTGTTGGCAACATCTCGTCATCGAGTTATTCCGGTATACGCGTGACAACTTTGGGCCTGCATTGCGATACGGCGCTGACGAACCGTGCGACCTGACCGTCGGAACCTACGCCATAGACACGAAGTACCGCATTGGATCGGGCGATTCAGGCACCTTGAAGAAGTTCAAGGCCTCCGCGTCTTTATTGCGCGACAAGGGATATGAACCAACTCTCCTGATCCTGCGAGAAGATAATCTTCCGGCAGCGCTTACAGCCTGTAAATCCGGTGGCTGGAACGTGCTAACCGGTAAGACCACCTTCGATTTCATTCATTCGCTGAGTGGTTTCGATCTCAAGGACTATCTTCGGGCCAAAGTTCAAGAGTATGGGATCGCGCGGTGATTCTGCGATCACCTGCTTTTTCAATCCCTGCCAATCGTCGCTCGATAATCTCAACATATTCCGATACAATCTCGATTCCGGCGAACCCTCTTCCTAATTTCTTGGCGGCAACCAGGGTTGTTCCGGATCCAGCAAATGGATCCAGCACGACATGATCCTCCCCTGGCGGTACCAGCATCTCGACCAGTTTCCCCATCAACTCCAGAGGTTTGACTGTGCAGTGAATGTTATAGTCGCTGTGTTTCTCTCTCGGAATATCCTCGAGGATGTTAGACTGGAACGCACCTTTGTTGCCGTTTACGTGAAATAGACCAATGCCATACTCGGTCAGCGTCTCGATGTAATTGTTTTGGAGCGGCTTCTGCACGACAACAATTGCTTCCCACTCGTTCCGGAGGCAACTGCTCCATCCTTGCCACTGCTCCCATTCAGCAAGGCCCAATGCCTGCATCTTGGCGGCCACATTCAGCCCTTTGGGGATACCGCTTGACCGCCGGTATACGATGCAGTCGCGTGCGTAGAAACCTGCTTTCTCCAAGGCCACTTGCATGTGCGCCATCGTGCGTGTACTATTGAAAGCGGCTAAGAATGCACCTGGCTTGCAGACCCGAAACACCTCTGCTCCCCACTCAAAACACCACTGCTCGTAGTCCAGCGCATTCTGTCTGACTCGCTCATACCACCTGGCGTTGCGGACGCCACCAGCGAGACCGCTGCCGTAGGGGATATTCTTCACGAGAGTTTTGCTGTCCTGGATTCGACTCAGCCGTCTTTCGATCTCTTCCGCGTCCCAC
>Ga0351946_1020_pt1 | contig 21409 bp, 14 predicted proteins | sample BONcelT113001F15_FD_206832 | JGI IMG/M metagenome (GOLD analysis project Ga0351946, IMG submission 206832) | Enriched cells from coal bed in the Powder River Basin, Montana, United States - BONCAT cells T11 rep3 HSBNCT.T11.300.1.F15 ...
GCATCACGGCCAGGAATCGGGTGTTGTGCTGCCGGTTGTAGGATTGGCACATTTTAATGCCCGCGATTTTGGCCACGGCATAGGGCTCATTGGTCGGCTCCAGCGGGCCGGTGAGCAGATGTTCCTCTTTCATGGGCTGGGGGCACTGGCGAGGATAAATGCACGATGATCCGAGAAAGATCAGGCGGTTGACGCCGCCGCGCCATGCCGCGTGGATGACATGAGACTGGATCATCAGGTTATCGTAGATAAAATCCGCCGGCCTGGTGTTGTTGGCGATGATGCCGCCCACCCTGGCGGCGGCCAGGATGACGTGATCCGGCCGTTCGGATTTGAAAAATGCATCAACGGACGCTTGGTCCCTAAGATCCAGTTCAGCACGGGTTCGCAACAGCAGGCGGTCATGCCCCTTTTCGCTAAACTTTCGGACCAGGGCCGAACCGGCAAGGCCGGTATGGCCGGCGATATAGATTCTGTCCGTCTTCCGGATCATTGAAATTTCCTCTTCCTACATCAACGCTTCACAACTGGACGGAACCGGAAAGCCGTTTCTGCGGCAGATGGCTTCCCTGGCCGCCTCATCAAGATCGGCGGCGACCATCTCGGAGATCATCTGATCAATCGATATTTCCGGTATCCATCCAAGCCGGTCCCTGGCTTTGGAAGGATCACCCTGCAGGGAGTCCACTTCCGTCGGCCTGAAATACCGTGGATCTATCGATACAATAGCCTGGTCCTTTTTTAGATGCGCGATCTGATGGACCATTGGCAGGGCTTTCAGCATCGGCGCATCGGCGATATGGTCCACATATCCCTTTTCGTTGAGGCCTTCCTCTTCCCATCGCAGCCGGATCCCGATGCAGGAAAAGGTTTTTTCACAAAACTCGCGCACGGAATGCTGCACCCCGGTGGCAATGACGTAATCATCCGGCCTGTCCTGCTGGAGGATCAGCCATTGGGCGCGTACAAAATCCTTGGCATGACCCCAGTCCCGCCGGGCATTGAGGTTGCCCAGATAAAGATGAGTTTCCAGGCCCATGGCCATGCGGGCCGCGGCCCGGGTGATCTTGCGCGTGACAAAGGTTTCACCCCGGAGCGGGGATTCGTGGTTGAACAAAATGCCGTTGCACGCGAACATGCCGTAGGCTTCCCGGTAATTGACCGTGCACCAGTAAGAATATAGTTTGGCGCAGGCATAAGGGGATCGCGGGTAGAAGGGCGTGTTTTCATTCTGGGGAATTTCCCGGGCCTTGCCGTAAAGTTCCGATGTGGATGCCTGGTAAAACCGGACCCTTTTCCCCATTCCCAGGATGCGGATCGCCTCCAACAGCCTCAGGGTGCCCAGCGCATCGGCGTTGGCGGTGTATTCGGGGGTTTCAAAGGAGACCTTTACATGACTCTGGGCCGCTAGATTGTATATTTCATCCGGCTGGACTTCCTGAATGATCCGCACGAGGTTGGTGGCATCCGTGAGATCGCCGTAGTGCAGGATGAACCGTCGGTTTTTTTCATGCGGGTCCTGGTAGAGATGATCCACCCGCCGGGTGTTGAACAGGGAAGACCGGCGCTTGACGCCGTGAACCTCGCTGTATCCCTTTTCCATGAGAAATTCCGCCAGATAAGCCCCGTCCTGGCCGGTGATTCCGGTGATCAGTGCTTTTCTGTTCACGTCTTTCTCCTTTATTTTGTTGATTCAATTAAATAAATTTGTTTTATAGATATCAATCCAAAAAGGATTGTTCAAGCAGATTTGTGATATTTTTCGCGGTCTCTTAAATATGCATCGGTAACGCCGGTTCCGTTTTGAATTCGAAATGTAACAAGAATTTTTCGGATATCCAGTGAGAATATTATTTATTTCAGACGTATCCATCGACAAGGTCACCGGCGGCGCGGAAAGAGTTCTTTATGAGCAGAGTACGCGCCTGGCGGATCGGGGATATCTTGTCCACATTTTAACCCGCCAATTGCCGCAACACCGATCCGCCCATGAGATCCGCCGGGGAGTCCATGAATGGCGCTTCCCCGTAATTTCGAGCAATCAACCGATGTTTTTCGTCTCCACCCTTAGAAATGCGGGTGCTCTTTTTAGATCATTGCATAATGAATTTAATTATTCCTGTCTGATTGCTCACCAGCCGTATGCGGCGTTTGCCGCATACCGAATCGCGGCGCAGAGGAGCATAAAAAAAATATATATCTGTCATTCCCTTTCTTTCGAGGAGTTTATTTCCAGAAATCCGAAACCGGTCGGCCTGGCCGGAAAAGTAATGTATGCGCTGAATGTGGTTCTGCGTAAAAAAACAGAAAGCGCCGTCCTGAGGGCATCGGATCCCATCATTGCGCTCAGTCAATATACCAGAGATAAATTACAGCGGGTTCATGCAATCAATGCTAATAAAATCAAATTAATTCCGGGTGGCGTGGATGTCGGGCGGTTTTTTCCGGCCGGAGACAAGTCGGCAATACGGCGACAATTGAGTGTCCCGGAAAACAGGATTATCCTGGTGACGGTTCGAAACCTGGTAAACCGTATGGGACTGGAGAACCTGATTCGGGCGATGGACAGGGTCCGCCAAACTTTTCATGAGGTTTTTCTGGTGATCGGCGGAGACGGGCCGTTAATGGATTCGTTAACGGCGCAGGCCGCTCGTTTGGGGCTTGGAAATCACATCCGGTTTGAAGGATTTATCCCGGAAGACCAGTTGCCGGATTATTACCGCATGGCCGATCTGTTCGTACTGCCGACGCTTGATCTGGAGGGGTTCGGGCTGGTAACACTGGAAGCCATGGCCTCCGGCGTGCCGGTGCTGGGGACCCCGGTGGGCGGTACCAATGAAATTCTCGGCCGGTTTGATCCGGACTTTTTGTTTGCAGATCACACGCCGGCGGCCATGGCGGACCGGATTAATGCGGTTTGCCGCATGATAAAAGAATCTCCTTTAAAATGGGAGGATATTTCCAAGCGATGCAGGCGGTTCGCCGCGGTCAATTATGGGTGGGATCAACATATCAGCGCTTTGGAAAATATTATCAACCCAAAAACCCCGTGATTTCCATGGCGGCTTGGCTGAGCGTGAGGGAGCCAGTGACGGCAAACCGGAGGCAGGGAATTTAGTCGTGGAGTTTCAGGAATGAGGCACTAAATGTGCGGCATCTGCGGAAAACTGACATACGGCCAAACGCCGGTGCACGCGGCGGAAATTGAATCGATGCGCCGGGCGATTTCCCACCGGGGACCGGATGACGAAGGTGTCTATCTGAATCAAACCACCGATTCCGGGGGGCGCCGGATGGCTGTCGGACTCGGACATGCCCGGTTGTCCATTATCGATTTATCGAAGGCCGGGCATCAGCCCATGTGCAATGAAGACGGCAGCGTATGGATCATTTATAATGGGGAGATTTATAATTTTCAGTCATTACGAAACGATCTGAAAAGAAAAGGCCATCAGTTCAAAAGTGATTCGGATACCGAGGTGATGCTTCACCTGTATGAAGAAGAGGGAATTGAAGCCGTAAGACATTTAAACGGCATGTTCGCTTTTGCCGTTTGGGACCAGCGCATTCCCCGGCTCTGGCTCTGCCGTGACCGGCTGGGGATCAAACCCCTGGTCTATTCCTGGAACGGACGAGAGCTGGCCTTTGCCTCCGAAATCAAAGCGCTCCTTAAATTACCTGAATTATCCGATGCCATCGATTATAAGGCGCTGGATCTTTATCTGGCGTTCGGTTATGTGCCGGCGCCCATGACCATTTATGCCGGTATTCAGAAACTCGAACCCGGTCACAGCCTGGTTCTGGAAAACGGGCGGGTGGAAAAAACGCGGTATTGGGATGTGCCGCATCCCGCGGAACCTTCGGCTGCCGGAGGATTGCGGACAACGGGAATCGCAAAAGAGCGGATCGCGGAATATAAAAAAAATCTGTTTGAAACCCTGTCGGATGCCGTGTCCCTGCGTATGATCGCGGATGTGCCGCTGGGCGCGTTTTTGAGCGGCGGCATTGATTCGAGCATTGTGGTGGCCCTGGCGGCACGGGCCTCGGACCGGCCGATCCGGACGTTTTCCATCGGGTTTACGGATGACGCGGCCTATGATGAGACAACCTACGCCCGGGAAGTGGCGAGGATGTATGGTACGGATCACCATGAATTCAAACTTTCCGAGCAGGACATGCTGGCGGCGCTGCCCGATGTGCTCGGATCGTTTGACGAACCTTTCGGCGATTCATCGGCCATTCCCACCTTTATTGTTTCCGGGCATACCCGCAAACATGTGACCGTGGCCCTTTCCGGCGACGGCGGCGACGAGCTGTTCGCCGGATACCGTTCCTACCTGGGAGAATACTGGCGGCCGACCTATGAGAAGATCCCGGCCGTCATCCGCCGGGGAGCGGAAAAAATAGTCAGGGGGTTTTCGGATTCCCGGGATACGAAACGCCTGGAGTTCATCCGCCGGGTTAAGAAATTTATGAGCGCGACCCGTGGGACCTACCCGGAGCGCCTGCTGGCGATCAAATCCATCATCCCGGCCGGCGTGAGGGCCGAACTGCTGTTGACGCATCAAGGCAACAATAATGTATGCCATGCCGATAAGGCCCTGGAGTGGGTGAGTCGCCTGATTGAGCGTTATCCCGGAGATCGGATCAATACTCTGCTCTATACCGACCTGGTCGACTCCCTTCCCGGCGACATGCTTGCCAAAGTGGACAGGATGAGTATGCAACACGCCCTGGAAGTCCGGGTGCCGTTTCTGGATTACCGGGTGGTGGAGCTGGCTTTCCGGATCCCCGGAGATTTGAAAATTTACCGGGGCATCACCAAGTATATTCTCAAAGAAACATTTCGGGACGTGTTGCCGAAACGCCTGATGCGCCGGCCGAAAGCCGGGTTTGAAGTCCCTGTCAGCCGCTGGCTTAAAAACAGCTTGCGTTTTTTAATTGATGATTATCTCTCAAGGGATCGGATCCAGGCCCAGGGGATTTTCAGTTACCCGGTCATCGCGCGGCTTAAATCGGATTTTTTTCACAACCGGACGGATACTTCATGGATGCTCTGGAACCTGATCGTGTTCCAGCACTGGCATGAACACGGCCGCCGGAGCAAAAACGGACAGGCGCCGGCGGAAATATGATCCGGATTCAGGACGACATGCGTAAAATCAAAGTCATTCATGTCATCACCCGGATGGATATGGGCGGTTCGGCCCAAAACACATTGCTGACCTGCCTGGGGATCGACAAGGACCGCCATGAAGTAATCCTGGTCTATGGCGGTTCGGCGGAATCCAATATGACCGATACGGAGCGAAACGCCGTGGCGGCGCAACTGGCGGCCGCCCGTGCAATGGGGGTCCGGTGCCTGATCCTTGACACGCTGGTGCGGCGGATCGATCCGCTCCGCGATCTGCGGGCCGCATGGTCGCTCTGGCGGCTCTGCCGCGCGGAAAAACCGGATATCTTGCACACCCACACCTCAAAGGCGGGCTTTCTGGGCCGATGGGCCGCATGGCTGGCGCGGGTCCCGGTCATCATCCACACGCCCCACGGCCATGTGTTTTTCGGCCATTTCTCAAAAGCCGCGGCCCGGATTTTTTTCTTAATGGAAAAACTGACCGCTCTGATCACCCATACGCTGGTGGCGCTGACCCGCGGGGAAAAAAAAGATTACCTGTCCACGCGCATGTGCAGGCCTGAAAAGGTGGCCGTCATCCACAGCGGGGTGGATGTCCGCCGGTTTGGCGATATCCGGGTCGATGCGGATGACAAGAAAGCGTCTCTGGGCATAAAACCAGGCATCCTGGTGGTGGGGACCGTGGGCTGGCTCCTGCCGATCAAGGGACCCGAGGTGCTGCTGGAGGCCATGGCCCTTGTGTGGCGTGAGGCGGAGAAAGATGTCGCGCTTCTCTATGTCGGCAAGGGAGAGATGGAAAACAACCTGCGCCGGCGGGCACGGGAGATGGGCGTTTCTGAAAAGGTCTGTTTTGCCGGGTGGAGGGATGATATCCCGGAAATCATGCAAATAATAGATATTTTTGTTTTTCCATCCCGAAACGAAGGTATGGGCCGGGTCCTGGTGGAAGCCATGGCCGCCAAAAAGCCGGTGATCGGCACACGGGTCGGCGGCATACCGGACCTGATCATCGACGGAGAAACCGGTTTTCTGGTTCCCGCCGGAGATGCGCCGGCATTTTCCCAAAGGATTCTTTGGTTGCTGGGGGATGCCGGCTTGCGGCAACGCATGGGGGAAAAGGGGGGCAGACGTGCAAAACAATTCGGCATTAAGGAAATGAATGCAAAGATCGCTCGATTGTATGAAGATATCCTGTTCCCGCTAAAGGCATCTGTGGGGCCTCATCATACAAGCGTTTCGATGAGAAGTCCGGGAAGGATCGGGAAATGAGACGCTTCCCGGGGCATTTCATTCTGATCCTGTCGATCCTGATGCTTTTGTGTATAACGGCGTCATCTGCGGCAGAAACACCGGAAAGCCGATTGTCTCAGATTGCCGGTGTGATTCATGTTCATTCCACTTTCAGCTCCGGGGATCACACGATTTTTGACCTGGTCGACATGGCCCGGCAGGCCGGGATAGCGGTGCTGGTTATCACCGACCATGACCGGGTGAGGCTGGAATACGGCATATTGCCGCTCCGGAATGTTCTGAAAATTCACAAAGAGCTTCCCTCGGTACTCAAGGCCGGGGCGGATCTCTACCTGGAGACCATTGACCATGTCAACCAGAGCCAAGCCGATGTGCTGGTGATTCCCGGGGTTCAATCCTCTCCTTTTTATTACTGGACCGGCAGTCCCGTGGACGGGACCCTGACTGCCTACAATTATCGCAAGGAACTCCTCCTTATCGGCATGCAGAACCCCGCCGATTATCGGAACCTGCCGATTTTGCACAACGGCTTTTCAATCCGGTATGCCCGCCAACTGGCGCCGCGGTTTCTTCTTTTTCCGGCGGCGCTGATCCTGTCGCTGGTGTTGATCCGGCTGGGGTTTCGCAAAACCGGTTTTGTCCTGGCGGCGGCCGGGGTATTGCTGGGCATCAATAACCATCCGTTTAAAAGTTCCCCTTTTGATCCCTACGGCGGTGATGCCGGAATCGCCCCCTACCAGGAGGTGATCGATTATGCGAGCCGTCGCAGCGGACTGGTTTTCTGGACCCATCCGGAATCCAATTATGCCGTTGAAGGCCGCCCTTACGGCCCCATCACCCTGCAAACCCCGCATTATCCGGAAGCGATCCTGGAATCTTCCGGATTTACCGGTTTTGCGGCGCTTTACGGCGACAACATCACCATGATTTCGCCGGGCCAAGAATGGGACATGGCATTACTCGAATATGTCCGCGGCTTCAGGGATCAGCCGGTATGGGGGATCGCCGAGTCGGATTTTCACCGGGAAAGCGGCGGATTTCGGCTGGAGACGTATCAGACGATTTTTATCGTGCCGGAAAAAACGACCGAAGCAGTGCTTGACGCCTTGCGGCGGGGATCGTGTTATGCTGTTCTTGCCCGGGACGCCGGCCGGTTATCCATAGACGCCTTCAACCTCACCAACGCCGCGGTCGGCCGGAGCGCATCCATGGGCGAGACCCTTTCGGCAAATAACCCGCCGGTGATTTCCGGGCGCATCTCCGCGCACCCCGCCGGGGTCCATCCGGTCCGGGTGGTTCTTATTGTCAACGGTGCGCCGGTTTTTGAGGATACGGGGAATACCCCGCTTGATTTTGAGTTCCGGTTTTCCGGCAGGCAGTGGCCGCCGCATGCGTATTGCCGCCTGGAAGCCGACAGTCCAAGTCTGGGGCGGTTGATTTCCAACCCCGTGTTCGTAAAAATCAGGTCACCTTCCGATGACGCTGAGAACTAAACAAATAAAGGGTTAACATCGAAAAAACATTTTTTTCGTAACGCAATCGTGTAAGGGAAAAACGATGATCGTCGCCATTCATCAGCCCCAGTATCTTCCCTGGCTCGGCTATTTTGATAAGATCGACCGGGCCGATATCTTTTGCTTTCTGGATAATGTTCAGTATAAAAAGAATGAATGGCAGAACCGGAACCGGATCAAAACGGCCCGGGGCTGGCAATGGTTGACGGTTCCCGTGCACTATCGGTTCCCGCAAAGGATCAATGAGGTAGCCATCGATACCCACGGCCGCTGGGGTCGGAAACATTTTCAGGCGATTTCCACCTGCTACGGTAAGGCAAGGTATTTTAACAATTACATTGATTTTTTTGAAAATGTATATGAGAAACCATGGAACTATCTGAACGATTTGAATATTTACATGATCGAGGGGTTGGGCGGATTGCTGAATATGGATAAAAAGCCGATATTGCGGTCTTCTGAAATGAAACTCCGTGATGATCCGACCGACCGGTTGATCGATATATGCCTCCATGTCGGCGCGGACACATATCTTGCCGGCGCGGCCGGCGCGGATTACATGGATCTGAAACGGTTTGAAGAAAAAGGCATTGCCGTTAGTTTTCAGTCTTTTTCACATCCCCAATACCCCCAGCTTTTTGACCCGTATATATCGCATTTGTCGATTGTTGATCTGTTGATGAATTGCGGTCCGGACAGCCTTTCGATTATCAGGGGAAAAATTTAAAATGAGTATGACCGGTCGTTTGAAAAAAATGAATATTATTGCCATTGGTTCTCATCCGGATGATATCGAATTCGGCTGCGGCGGCGCATTGATCAAGTATGTCGACAAAGGGTGCGATGTCTTTCTGCTGGTCATGAGCAGGGGGGAAATGGGCGGCGGCCCCGATGTCCGGGAAAAAGAACAGGAAGGATCGGCAAAGGTTTTAGGCGCCAGTGATCTGTTCTGGGGAGGGCTTGTGGACACCCGGATCGACATCAGTCAGGATAATATTCAGCGCCTGGAAAAAGTGATCAAAAAGATCAATCCGGATATTATTTTCTGTCATAATCCTTATGATACCCATCAGGATCATCGCCATCTCGCCCAAATGACCATTTCAGCCACCCGCAACATACGAAATGTTCTGTTTTATGAAGGCCCTACCACGGAACGGTTCGATCCCCAGGTATATGTTGATATTTCAAATATCCTTGATCGAAAGATTTCCGCGCTCAAGGCCCATCAATCCCAGATCGAGAGAACCAATATTGAGGGTGTTTCCATAATAGAGATGGCAAGGTCATGCGCAAATTTCAGGGGATTCCAGGGCCGCGTGAAATACGCGGAGGCGTTTTGCGCGTTGCGGTTGTTTATTAATCTGTAGAGAAAAACGGGACAGGTCGCATCCCGGAAGGAATATTGTATCAAATGCAAAATTGAGACGATATTGTTTCCACACGGTGATACATTCACCAAGGATTATGGATTCGGCAGCGACCCTTACTGCGGCTTTTGGGTGCTCAAATCCGGCAGGATGAGGATGAATCGCGCTCCCCGGTTGCTGTTTTCTGCGGAAATGGCGCCGCCGAGGCGTTCTTCGGTCACCATTTTGGCAATGGGCAATCCCAGTCCCGAACCTTTGCCGTTTTTATGGCTGACAAAAGGGTTAAAAACCGCGGAGACCGGCTTGAATCGGATCCCGCCGCCGTTGTCTTCGATGGTGAATACCACTCCGGCGCCGCGAGGCTGGAGCCGAATCCGGATTTCCCCGTTTGTGATTTTTCGTTCCGCCAAAATATCTAAAGCATTGTCGATCAGGGTCATTGCCACATGGGAAAAATATCGCGGGTAACTATACAGTCGCATGTCTTCCCATTCCCCATCGAAAACCATGGCGACCCGGGCCATCTCGATTTTTTTCTGCAATAATCCCAGGATCTCATCGATCACTTGTCTGGGACGGAACAGCTCCTTTTCGCCCCCGGAAGCATAAAATAACCCAAATTCGTCGATCGTACGCCCCATGTCCCGCAGGTTACGATCCATGGCGGGCAGCACTCTCGTTGCATGGGCCGCGAAATCCGATAGGGCGGCGTAGGCCAGGCAGCCCCGCAATTCGGTAATCTGAGTTCCCAACCTGGCGAGCGGGACTTTCCATTGATGGATAATCGCGCCGATGGCCTTACCCACCGACGTGAAACGGGACTGGGCCATGGACAGCGTTTGATAGGTGTTTTTTTCATCGGACAGCATCTTGATCCGCGAACCCAGCGCAAGGGACAAAAACGTGATATCCAGCATTGTCGCCAGAATAATGAAGTATTCCGTTATTTCGTTCAGTCTGACCCAGCCGGCGATAACGGCCCATTGAAGGACGACCGCCACATGATAGGCGCCTTGTCCTAGAAGATAGTATCGGGCACCCGGCAGTCCCAGGCGGGCCGCTTGGATTCCCAGAACGATAAGCAGAGAAGCCACCAGCAGAAAGAACCCTCCCATGAAAGCCACCCAGAAATCCAGAAGCAGGCCATTGAGATAGGCAATGTTAATGATGATCTGTATTACGCTGCATCCTGCTGAGACGATCAGAATACGATGCATCCACGGCATGGTTTGGGCGGTTTTGAAAAAAAGGACCGGGAAAGTGACCATCGCCAGCATGAACAGGCCCGAAGTGATGTATCCGCTGGCGAAAAGAAACATGGGTGGAAGTCCGATGTCAAGGACACGGAAAATACCGTTCAAGGCGTATTGAAACAGAAGGCTGAAAAAGGCCATGGCGCTGTATAATAAATAAGCGTTATCCTTCAAGCTTCTCCAGACCGAAAGATTATAAAGCATCAGGGAAACCACCAGACCGCCGAAAAATCCAAACATCAATGTGGATATGACCGCATAGCGGGCAAAGCCTGAAACCGTGGATATAATCCAGTCCAGTTCTACCGGACCGATGCTTTGAACGCGGGTGACGATCTTAACGGTTTCTCCTGACCGGATTTCCAGAGGCACCAGTGAATGACGATGAATGATCGGGTGGCTGGCTGCCTGCCGCAGGCTGCCCAATTCATAACGACGGACGGGGTGGAGATCGGAGATTAGATATACATCCAGATAATTCACCCCGGATCGCGGGTTTCTCAAAATCATGCTGCGCAGAGCGTCCCCGCTGTTGGTCAGGCTGACCATGGTCCAGTAGGGATATCTTTGATATCCTTGGTTGCTCCGGGTCAGGGGCCGCCAGCCCGGGTGGGCCAGTGCCTGATCGAGGGTCATGCGGGATGTCGGGTCCGGCAGGTAAAGCATCCGAGGCAACAGGCTCTGGGTGTCGGCGACGGAAGTCACATCCACGTCCCCGGCCCGGGCGGTTCCGATCAACAATAAAAGAAAACAGATGGATGCAAAACTGCGGGTTATTGCCATATATATCCGATTTCTTTTATGCATTCAATTCGATGCAAATGCCCCAGTTTATTTCGCAAGCGGAGCACCATGTTGCGCAAGGCCGCAAGACTCATATCGCCATCATAGACGACGGCCTCGATGCGATCGATGGTTGCCAAGTTGCCCGGCCGTTTCAACAACAACTCCAGAAAGCGCGCCTCACGGCTGCTCAAGCGGATGCTTTGCCCGTTAGGCAGGAGGATGGCCTTGCCGAAGGTATCATAGAATGCGCCGTCCCCGAGAGCGAGCTGCAAACGACCGCGCAGATTCAATTGGCTGACGCATTTTTTTAATACGGCTTCGATTGCTTCGAGGGAGACCGGCTTGACCAGGTAATCCGTTAAAAAAAGCGTCGTAGCCCGCCGCAGCTCAGGAATTTCCTGGAAGGAACTCATCACCACCAGGGGGATGTCGGGGTCTTTTTCCCGGATTTTCGCCGCCACGGTCAAACCATCGATATCCGGCAGTCGGATATCCACAAACACCACATGAATGGGAAGCCGTTTCATCATCTCAAGGGCTCTGGCGCCGCGGACGGCATGGTAGGCCCGTCCAAAAAAAAGTTCCAGGGTATTCCCCATCGATTCCGCCAGGATCAGATCGTCTTCGACATAGAGGGCATTTAGATGTTTTAGAGGTTTTAAATCCATGGGTCACATTCGGATATAAGCCGTTGTATCCGGGTTCGTTCTAAGGGTTCGATCGGCCGCGATCGATTAAAAAATTTAAAAACGAGATTTTTGTGAGATTTTGATGTGGCAATATTACCATGGTGAATCTCAATAAAGCCTGATTCAGTCGATGAAATGGGAAAATTCGTTAATCAAGAATGACCATTGCCGTGGCACGCGACACGCATCTTGTTTCAGGGCAAGGGATGCTTGATGCGCCAAATTTTTTAATACCATTTCCATGATGCGGTGTGAAGGAAAATTCTTGATGAAGGCGGCGGCGTCTTTTTATCTTGACAAGGTGAGCGGATTAACATATTAATTTAATTAAATTTATTAGAATATAATATTAGTTTTTATAGCGTTTAGATTGCATTTTTATATGTAAAAACCGGCTCTGCTTACTGGTAATCAATGGCCGAACCATCTGGAAAAAAAATTCTAATCCCCCATTCGCGCCCGTATCTGGGCGAAGAAGAGGTGAAGTCCGCCGGGGAAGTCATCCGGTCAGGCCATATTGCACAAGGTGAGCGGGTTGAAAGATTCGAAAAAGAATTCTGCCGGGGATTGGGGTTGGGACGCGGGGCGGCCCTCAGCTCAGGCACGGCCGCGCTTTATCTGTCTCTGTCGGCGATGGGAGTCAAACCGGACGATGAGGTCATCATCCCCAGCTATGTCTGCACGGCGGTGCTCCACGCGGTCCGCCGGTGCGGCGCGTCTCCGGTGTTGGCGGATGTTGACCCGCGAACCGGCAACATGGATCCATCGGATGCTGAAAGAAGAATGTCAAAACGCACCCGGGCGATGATCGTGCCCCATATGTTCGGCCTGCCGGCGGAGATGGACCGTCTGCTGGAACTGGATATCCCGGTGATCGAAGATTGCGCCCAGGCAGTGGGGAGTACATGGCGGGGAAAGCCTGTCGGCGCCCTTGGTGTCGCGTCCGCGTATTCATTTTATGCCACCAAGGTGATGACAACCGGCGAAGGCGGGATGGCGGTTTCCGGATCACGCCAACTTGTTGATAAGATAATTGATATCAGGGATTATGATAAAAAGGAACAAGACTTACACCGTTTCAATTTCAAGATGACCGATATTCAGGCGGGCCTTGGGCTGGTACAGATAAGCCGCCTGGAATTTTTCATAAAACGCCGGCGGGAAATTGCCGGAATATATACCCGCGCGTTTGCCCCCCTGGGACTCGTGCTTCCACCTGTGGATGCGGGTCATATTTATTTTCGATACATTATCGGTCTAAGCGGCGCGGATGATCCGGAGAAATGGATTCAAGAACTGAAAAATAAAGGCATCCGGTGCGAAAGGCCGGTATTCAAGCCGCTTCACCGGTATCTGGGCATTACGGGCTATCCGGGAACCGAAAAAATGTATAAACGTTTCATCTCGATTCCTGTTTATCCTGCGCTGGGACAGGATCAGATCGATCGTGTCGTACAGGCCGTGATTGAAATGCGTCAAAAGGGAAAGCGGATCTGATGAAGCAGTTGAGATTCAGATGGCATCTCTATATCCCAACGGTAGTTGTAACCGGTTTGTTGCTGATCCCGGTTGTCCGCGAGTCTTTTCGGAACATGGGATTTCGATGGCTTTATGTTTTGTGCGTCGCCTATGGAATTTCCTTTTGCCTCACTCCTGTTTTTGGCGGAATCGCAAAATACTTCAATATTTTAGATAATCCGGATGCCCGTAAATCCCATCTGAAAGCCACGCCGCTTCTTGGCGGGGCTGCGATTTTTTTTGCGATTACAGCCGCGATTTTTTTAAACGGCATCTGCATTCAACCCATATGCATTATTCTGACGGCATCGGCATTGGTTTTCTGCGTGGGGGTTATCGACGATATCTCAGAGATTTCCGCCACCTTGAAAATGATGGTCCAGATGACGGTTACGGGCGGGGTGATTTTCTTGGGAATCAGACTGCATGTCATTCCCGATCATCTCGGCTGGTTTGCTGAAGCAGGGAATATCCTGTTGACCGTAATCTGGATCATCGGGATTACAAACGCGATGAATTTTTTTGACGGCATGGACGGACTGGCCGGAGGCCTGGGGGCGTTGATCGCCTTTTTCCTCGGGATCGTCGCATTTCAGACATCCCAACCGTATCTTGGATGGCTGTCCCTTGCCGTGATGGGAAGCTGTCTTGGATTTTTACCCTACAATCTGAAAGGCAGGGGTCGCGCATCCATATTTCTCGGGGACGCGGGCAGCACGACCATCGGGTTTATTCTGGCCTGCCTTGCGGTTTACGGGGAATGGGCGGTCAATAATCCCATTGTTGCGGTTGTTTCCCCCCTGCTGATTTTCTGGGTCCTGATTTTTGATATGATCTATATTACCGTTGATCGGGTCCTGACGGGAAAAGTTAATAATGTCCGCCAATGGCTGGAATACGTCGGGCAGGATCATCTTCATCACCGACTGGCCCAAGTCATGGGAAGCACCAAGAAAAGCGTTGTATTTATTTACCTGTTGACGATTTGTTTGGGCATCAGCGCGGTTGTTCTGATCCATGCCGGTACGCTGGATGCGCTGTTGCTGGTCGTCCAGGGTTTGATTCTGGTGGCGTTGATATCCGTGCTGGAGCGATACGGGCGGTTCGGTCCGTCAAAATGAGGATCGGCCTCTAAACAGGCATGGATTTTGCTTTAAAATTAAAATTGTTTGTTTTTTTATGAAAATCGTTCTATTTTTCTAAGATTATAAAAATTTTGCTCAGGTCGTGGGAAATGAATCCATTATTTAAAAAGGCATGGAATACCATGGATGATCGTTATGACAACATCCGTAAACGCCCCGCGGGTGGAAACGGCAACTCGTTGAAAGAAGATGATGCGGTCGATCAGGGCAAAATGTTGTATGACGGCATGATCGCATATGTCAAAGACGTGTATGACGCCGCCCGGACCGGTAGAAACATCGACCCTGAAGGGGGCATTGATTTTATTCGGCAATTGGCGGGTTCGCATGAGATCCGGGGGCGTTTATTCGCGATGGCCCTTCATCTGGAAAATGATTCCGGTTATATTTATCAGCATCCGGTTAATGTTGCGATACTTTCCGTCATCCTGGCCCAAAACCTTGGGTTTGAGATGCAAGACGCCGTTAAACTCGGATCAGCGGCACTGTTTCATGACATCGGGTCCGTGAAAATTCCGGAAAATATTTTGAACAAAGCTTCAAGGCTTTCAAATGCGGAGTATGTGCTCTTAAAGCAGCGACCGAATTACAGCTTTGAAATTCTTGAGACGCTCAAGCAGGGCTCGCCTTATCTGGCGGAAACCGCTGTCCAGGTTTATGAACGGATTGACGGTTCAGGGTATCCCCTGGGGGTTCAAAAAGATGAAATCAATGAATATGCCCGTATCATCGGGCTTGTTGATGTTTACGAGGCACTGATTCATGCGCGGCCCCATCGGGAGAGACTCCTGCATTTCCCCGCGGTAAAGGAAATCATAAAGCTCTATAAAAACAGTTTCCAGCGACAATTTTTGAAGGCGCTTTTAAACACGGTTTCCATTTTTCCGGTATTCAGCTATGTCCGCCTGAATTCAGGCGCTATCGGCCGGGTGATCGATATCCATCCGGAGCAGCCGTTGCGCCCGAAAATTCAGGTTGTTTTTGATTCCCAGGGTAGAAGAGTGCTGATGGACCGGATCATCGATCTGGCGGATAATCCGCTGCTGCATATTATCAGCTCCGTTGGGGAAGATGAGATCCAGGCGACTACAACATTTTGATTTTCAAAACCAATGCATCTTCGGGAATAGGGTGATGAAACAATCAACAACGGGAAGTAAGACCGGCAAGGTGAATCGGATTCTGATCATTTTGAGCCTTGCGCTGGCGATCGGCTGCGCCGGATGCGCTAAGAAAAATGCATATCCGGAGAAGGTGTCATGGAGTAAAACCGGCGGCATTGTCACATCCGGCAAATACCGCGGGGTTCTTGTCGCGGACCTCGACAATGACGCCCACTTGGATATTATGGGCGCATCTTTAGATCCCGGGAAAATGGCCGCATGGTACGGGGACGGATCCGGCAATATGACCATGCCGCAATTTCTGCCATACAATGAAAAGGCCGACGTGCGGTACGTCGCTGTCGGGGATGTCAACGGCGACGGCCGGCAGGATATTGCGGCGTCGGTTCAGCGGGAATCCTCCGGGATCAAGGTCTGGATCAACCAGCCCGAAAGAAAATGGAAAGAAGGGGTGGAACCCATCCGCATCAATAATTATGAGGGAATCCGTATCGCCGATGTGAATAATGACGGCCATGCCGACATTATCGCTGCCAACGCCACCTCTGAAGATCAAGGCGGCGTTCAAATCTGGCTGGGGGACGGCAAGGGCGGCTGGCAGATCGAAACCGGGCCGACGGTAAACGGAAAACATATGGATGTGGAAGTAGCTGATTTCAATAACGACGGCCGGCCGGATGTTGCAGGCGCCTCCTGGGGACTGGGCGGCGGTATTCGGGTCTGGCTGGGGGACGGTACGGGAAGCTGGTCTGCCGTTCCGCCGTCGGCGTATGGAAATTTTTACGGCCTCTGCGCATGCGACATCAATAATGACGGAAACGTGGATCTGGTTGCAGGTTCTTATCGAGACGGAGTTCATATATTTTTTGGCGACGGAAAAGGAAGCTTTGAGGCGGCGCCCGGTCCCGTGGACTCCGGTTCCTACTGGCGGGCGATTTGTCATGATATCAACGGCGATGGAAAAATGGATATCATCGCCGGTTCCGTGGACGGCAAGGGCGTCCGCGGCTGGATAAACCGTGATGGAAAACGATGGGCGGAGGTTGAAGATATTTTTCCTACCCTTGGAAATTACTATGATTTCAAATCGGCGGATCTGAACAATGACGGGAACAAGGAATTGATCCTGGCCAGCTTTGGTGAAGGGATCAAGATCATCCCCGGAGAAGTGTGGCCTTACAGTCGATCGTTGAGGAGTTTTTCAGGGATTTTGGATGAAGGTGACCCTGACGAAAGACAAGAAGTGTTTGAAAATTCAGTCTTTACCATGAAGAACGGATATGAGGAATACAAGGTCGGACCGGGGGATGCGCTGGAAATAACCCTGTGGGAGCCCGACAAAGTCACGAAAGAAGAAGTGGAAGTCATGCCGGACGGCACGCTGACCTTCTCATTTGTGAAGGATCTGGCGGTAAACGGCATGACGGTAAAAGAGATCGACAATGTGCTCACCGCTCACCTCGATACTTACATCAGGAACCCGAGAATTTCTCTCAGGATCAATTTTTATCACAGCAAATGGGCTTCAATTATGGGACCGGGCAGAGGGCATGGTGGTGGCGGCAATAGCGGATGGTCCGGGGAGCGGGGCAGGCGGGGGGGCAGATTTTACCTCGACGGGCGGGTGACCCTGATCGAACTGTTGTCCGGTGCGGGCATTGCGCGGGATGCCAATTTGCGGGAGATCCTGGTGACCCGTTCCGACGGCCGGACCCTCAAGCTTAATATATACAAAGCCATGACCCTGGGCGATAAAACTCAGGATATTATCATTGACCACGGCGATTCGGTGTATGTCTCGATCGTATCACAAGAAGGAAACCGGATATTCGTGTTCGGGGAAGTCCGCCAGCCCGGTGCGTATTCATTTACGGGAACAACCATGCCGACGCTTGACCTGATTGCTGCGGCAGGCGGCCCCACGGTCTTTGCGCTGCTGGACCAAGCCAGAATCATCCGGGGGGATATCACAAAACCGGAGGTTATTTCGGTGGATTTAAAACAACTGGTTGAAACCGGGGATCAATCCCAGAACATACCCCTGATGGATGGGGATATCGTGTATGTGTCGCGGACGGCCATCGGTGATGTGGATCTTTTTGTACAGCGGATGCGGCCGTTTCTGACATTGATTACCTCGCCCTTACGCACGTATGATTATTTTGATGATCTTAATGATTAATAATTTGAATTAATTTGTTTATCGGAGCATCAACACATGTCGCAATACGACGTCGATCTGAGGGAATACTGGCGGATCATCAAGAAGAGAAAGATGGTGATTGTCCTGGTGATGGTTTTTGTCGCGTTATGCAGTTACGCGTTTTCCAAGTTCAAGGAGCCCTCACCCTTATTTCGCGCCGAATCCGCCGTTAAAATCGAACAGCAGACCGATTTTTCTTTTATCCGGAGCGCCGGGCTCTGGGTTCAGACCGAAAGTATGGATACCCATGCCTATACCATGACCAGTTTCCCGGTCCTAAAAGGGGCGGCAACGAAAATGGACTGGATTCCCGCGTCGCTTTCGGATGAAGAGGTCAGAAAAAATAATGAATATTTATCCATCATCGACAGGTTAAAGGATATGGTGGGTACGGAAGTCAGGGAGCGCACCAGCATTATCAATATCAAGGTGACATCCGGAGACGCCCGGGAGTCTGCGGCAGCAGCCAATGCCGTCGCCGCTGCTTATCGGGAATTCAATATCGCCCAGAAAAACCAGAGGACGTTGGATATAAAGGAGTTTATTGAAAACCAATTAAACGTGCTTTCCGAAAGATTGGGCGCGGCTGAAACAAAGTTGCGGGAATTTCGGGAAATGCACGGGATGTTTTCGGCCAATGAAAAAACAAGGGAAATCAAGAATCAAATCTCCCAGATTCAGAAAAGTCTTCAGGAGACCTCGGAACACAAAAATATTATCTTAAATCAAATCAATAAAATTAATACGGCCAGTCAGTCCCTGGATCTGGCCGCTGAAATCGCAAAGCAGATGTCATATTCAGGGGGAGATTCCCCTTTGTCCAAAATAGGCGCCAAACTTGATGCCCTGCTTTCGGAGCGCCAAGGCCTTTTATCAAAATACACGGAAAAGCATCCCGCCGTTATCGATAAAGAAAACCAGATCCAGCAGATCGTAAATGATGCCGGGGAAGATCTGCGAATGTATTTCGATACGTTGCTGGATCGTGAATCCATGCTGGAGGAACAGAAGGCGCAACTGGAGCAGGATGCAAGGCGTTTGCCCGAAAAGGAACATGAGCTGGCAAAGCTTGAAATGGAGGCCGTGCTCCAGGCAAAATTGTATTCGGACCTGCAAGCCAGGCACCAGGAGGTATTGATTCAGGAATCCGGGAAAATGGATTTTGTAACCATCGTTAAACCGGCATTTCCCCCGGCCCGACCATTCAATATACCATCCAATATGATGATTATTTTCACCGGACTTGTCCTGGGATTGATCCTGGGACTTGTGTTCGCGTTCGGCATGGAAATGTTTGATACATCCATCGGCACCATCGAGGATATTGAGACGTCTTTGAATGTTCCGGTGCTGGGCATCATTCCGCATCTTGGCGGGGGGGAAGACGTCGGAAAAAAAACCGCGGGCAACGCGGTCTTGGAAGTCGAGCGGACGCGCGATCTCATTACCCACTATGATACCAAATCACTGGCCGCCGAGGCGTTTCGCTCCCTGCGGACAAACCTTCAGTTTGTGAAAGCCGAGCAGAAGAATAAAACCATTTTAATCACCAGCGCCTTTGTCAAGGAAGGGAAAACCCTCAATACGGTCAACCTGGGATTGAGCCTTGCCCAAACCGGCAAGAAGGTGCTCATCATCGATGCGGACCTGCGTCGTTCAATGGTTCATAAAATATTCGACCTCCCCCGGACCCCGGGTCTGACCGAATACATTCTGGGCGATTATCAGTGGCGGGATGTGGTCAATACCATCACGGATGTGATGCTGGGCGGTTTTAAAATCGACGACATCCTGAAAACACCGGGCCTGGATAATCTGCATATCATCACTGCCGGAACAAAACCGCCCAACCCCACCGAAATATTGAATTCCAGCCGGTTCCGGGAGTTGTTGAAAGAAGCAGGCAATGAATATCATTACGTATTGCTGGATTCCCCGCCGGTGCTTCCGGTTGCCGATCCCTGCGAAATTGCGCCTTACACGGACGGCGTGATCCTGGTCTATACCGCGGGGCGGATTGCCAGGGGGGTTTTGAAGCGGGCCAAGGCGACGCTGGATAATATCGACGCCAATGTGATCGGCGTCATTTTAAACAATGTCAAACCCGAAGTGGGACCGGATTATTTTAAATACCATACCTATTATTATTACGGTCCGGAAAAGGCCTCAAAATCGGATGGGAAAACAGGCATCAGGAAGTTTTTTTCGTTAATATAATTAAATTAATAAGTTAAATTGATGTATGCGGTCGATCTTAATTCTTGTCATATTTGGTCTATTGACCCTGTTGCTGGGATATTTCATTTCCCAGCAACCGTCCTATCTTCTGATCGTAAGCGTTGCCGTTCCCGTGGTTTTTATCGCCTGTTTCATCAACCCGGGGATCGGCCTTTACCTCATCATTTTTTCAATGCTGCTTTCTCCCGAGTTTGAGGTCGGTGAGACGGCCGGGGGTTCTTTGAGCCGCGGCGTGACCCTTCGTATCGAGGATTTTCTGCTCCTTATCGTTGCGGCGAGCTGGTTTTTCAAAACCGCCATTGACAAGGAACTGGGCCTGTTTTTAAAGACGCCGTTAAACAAGCCGATCCTTTATTATGTATTAGCATGCCTGATCGCCACCGTGTTCGGTATTCTGGCCGGTCGGGTCAATACCGGGACCGGCCTGTTGTTTGTGTTGAAATATATCGAATATTTCATCGTGTTTTTCATGGTTGTCAATTATGTCCGGACCGAAAAACAGGTCAAGGGGTTTATTCTCTGTCTCTTGCTGACATGCTTTATTGTCTCTATTGCGGGCATTTCCCAGATCCAGGACGGGGGCAGAGTGAGCGCGCCGTTTGAGGGGGAAGTCGGCGAGCCCAATACTTTCGGAGGGTATCTGGTGTTTATTCTGGCAATCGCGGCAGGATTGTTTTACTGGATGAAGGATTTAAAAGTCCGGCAACTCCTTGTCTTATTGGTTGTTTTTATCATTCCGCCGTTGATGTTTACCCAATCCCGCGCATCCTATCTCGCGTTTATTCCGATGGTTTTCACCCTGGGACTGATGATGCGACAACGTATGATCATCACGGGCGTGATGGCGGCGATGCTCATTGTCAGTCCCTTGCTGTTGCCGGCAACGGTTACGGACCGGATTTTATATACCATCAACCAGCCCCCGGAACCGGGACAGATCCAGGTGACCGGCGACCTGACGATCGATACCTCCCTATCCGCCCGGTTCAGAAGTTATCAGAAGGCGATTACCGAGTGGCCGCGGCATCCCCTGCTCGGTTATGGCGTTACCGGGCATCGATTTCTGGATGGACAGTATTTCAGGATACTTCTCGAAACCGGGCTTGTGGGATTGTTTGCGTTTATCTTTTTGCTCATCTCGATTTTCAGAATGGCCCTCGTTCACTACCGGCAGGTAACCACTC
>Ga0351946_1021_pt1 | contig 21110 bp, 16 predicted proteins | sample BONcelT113001F15_FD_206832 | JGI IMG/M metagenome (GOLD analysis project Ga0351946, IMG submission 206832) | Enriched cells from coal bed in the Powder River Basin, Montana, United States - BONCAT cells T11 rep3 HSBNCT.T11.300.1.F15 ...
AAACAGTTGAATCACCCAAGAAAGACAACCCACCAAAACCATGATCTCTATATCCATTCAAATAAGAAATAAAATTCCATTGTAAATTTTTCAAATCTCTTTTAATAATAAGGTTGTTGCTTCCAACTGATATTAATTCATTATTATTTAATTTACAAATTTTATTTATATATATTCCTCCATAAGGATACTGCTCAGTTTCAAAGCTGGAGTCTTCGGAAATACTGTTAATATTCTCGGTTGCCAAATATCTCATTTGATTACCAACAAAAATCATTTGATTAACATTAAATGCACAGCCGGATTTATAATTTGAAAGATTTAATTCAATAAATTCCCAATCAATTCCTTGATTAACTGACTTATAAATTCCAATGTTTGTATATAGATTTAAATTATTATTGTCTTTATCAAAATTATAGGGTACAAAAGATTTATTGTCCGGTTTAATTTCATTCCAGGAATCTCCTGAATCTGAAGATATAAAAATAGAGCCAAAATCGGTTGCAAATAATAATTTATTTCCAATAGAAATTGCGGCTTTGATGCGATTTAATGAAGGCGAGATGACTGTTGACCAATTCAAACCTGAATCCGTAGTTTTTAAAATAGTTCCGGCATCTCCAAAAATAAAACCGGTATTATTATCAATGAGAACAACATCAAAAAAAGAAGTTATCAAATCACTATTGGATTTATTCCATGATTTTCCCCTATTATTTGAATAAAGAATTATACCATCATACCCAACAGAAACTATGAAATCCTCATAGCTGTCTATTGCTAATAAGTATTTATAACTATTTGTTTTACATTTAGTCCAAGTATTTCCTTTGTCATTTGAATAATGGATGATACCATTTGAACCACAAATAAAAATCGTTGAATCATTTGCAATTTCTATATCATTGTAGTCAGTATTTACATAATCAATTTCAAAATATTCAGTCAAATCTGAATTACAAACCGAAATGCCAAAAAGAAATATAAATATTATTAATATTGTTCTCATAGTTATCTCCTATCAATTTTTAAAACTTTACAAACTTTACAAACTTTACAAACTTTACAAACTTTACAAACTTTACAAACTTTTTAAACTCACTCCTTCAGCACCATATCAATACACATAACTGCCGCTAAAATTAATTGCCTTAAAGGACTGTTGAGTGGGACTGATTCTTCGATTTTCAGCATGTAATTATCCGATGTTGTGAATAATTCCTTTCCGATGCCAGCCCATTTTTTGCTCACTGTTGCATATTCATAAGAATCCTTAATAAATTTGAATTCCCAGCTTGTCCACTTTCCCTGTAATGTGCATAGTACTTGCTCGTAAGGGTCTAAAACATCAAATTTACCACCGATTGTAAAGAATTTTTGTTTGAAATATCCGATTATCCTGTCGTTCTCATCTAAAACCTCTACTTTCGATAGCCAAAATGACCAGCCACGCTTGATGGACAGGATTTTTGTTCCCTGTGGAGTTCTGATTTCTATGTCAAAAGGAGTCTTCCTTTTTGCATCGGAAAATCTGAATAGTTTTGTAAACAAACTCAGATTATCTTCCCGGCATTCAAGTATTATCTGATTTGTAGCCGGGTCATAAATATCAAAATTATTAGCGGCTTTGAATATTTTAAAATGCTCTTTCACAAAAAATAAATTTTTATTTAGTATCGGATTCATATCGTTTCCTTCTCCTTTTTTAGTTCTTCAAATTGATTTTTTACTATCGTTTTTTGTTCTTTGCTCAAATCATGCCAACGGATTCCTTTGATTGCTCCTTCGAGTGCATAAAGCATATTTATACAACCCTTATCGGAAGCAATACAAATTTCAAACACAGCTTCAGCAGAACCGATTTTGATAAGTTCTTCAATGTTATCAATACCGATTTTATTCAGTTCACATGCTAATACTTTTCCAATATTCGGATATTCAGTTAATGATTTCATTTGACTTCAAAAATTATATATCTTTCAGCACTTGTACTGCATAAATCGCAGGCATCCGTTAAATTACCGTCTTCGTAAATATTACCGCAAGTAGGGCAGATGTAGTATTTTGAATTCACTAAATTCCCATTATTCTTTCTAAAATCAATCAAAACCTTTTTGAAAGTTTCTTTAAAATTCAGACCACTATCCCTTGCCCATTTAAATGCTTTGGTAGCATCTTTTGCCTTTTCAAACTCAGATGTTTTGATATATTTCGGATAAGTAGAATTGGATTCCAATGCTTTTATGTTGATAGATTCAATTATATTTTCATTTGTAGATTTAACTTCAAAATTTCCGATTTCTGCATCACCAACTTCAATTCCAAGTTTTTCGAGTGATTTTTTATAATTGAAAGCGTGGATAGCATCTGATTTTGATGTTGCTGAAAACAAATTAGCAATTTTTATAAATCCTTCTTCTTTTGCTATTTCCGAATATTTCAAAAACTTTTCGGAATTAGTTGCCGCTGAGTTATAAGCCAGTTTCAAATTTTCAATTGTCTTCGTTGCCTGTTTATTTCCGCAACCAATTAAGCTGATAATAAGTAAAATACTTATTGATATTGTTATTGTTAATTTCATTTTTTTCCCTTAATAAATTTATAAACCTATCATATAATCATAAACCATCGTGCCACCCAAAAAGCCGGTGTAAGCAATTGACAACATAGATAATAAATATAGAAAACTATAAACATACCTTAAATATTTTGAATATTTCATTGTAAACAAAGTTCCGATAATCGTAGTAGCAATCAGCAAAATTACCGATATTAATGCAAAAAGTTCATGTTGCTCGAATACCAAATACAGCTCTCCGCTTTTTGGATGATTTGTCAGGTATAATCCTGAAAGCTGAGAAATAACTGCTGTTACGCTTCCGATTACAAGTAAATAATATGATATTTTGAAATTAATTTCATTCTTTGGATTAAATAGTGAAATTATATCAAACATAAAACCGATAATAACAAGTGCAATCGGAAAATGCACTATCATCGGATGTATATGAGATGCATCAAGCATAAATTTTATCAATCTAATAATTATTACATACTAACAAATTACAAAATAAGTAAATTTCGTTAAATTTCAGAAATTTTCTTGTTTATTAAAGTAATCGAAAAATATTTCCCGTTTTTTGTAACGTAATTTTTCCAAAAGCGTCTATAAATTAAAATGTAAATAAAAAACATGGAAATAATAGAATTTAAAGAGAAGGCATTGCCTCTGAAAAATAAGCTTTTTCGTATAGCAAGAAGGTTACTTAACAGCTATGAAGAAGCAGAAGATGCTTTGCAGGAAGTTTACTTAAAACTCTGGGAAAAAAGAGATTCTTTTTCGGAGTATAAAAGTATTGAAGCTTTTGCCGTTACAATGATAAAGAATCAGTGTATTGATTTTTTAAGGAAAAAAAGCAGAACTTTTTCTGAAATTGACGAGGAGAGTATGTCCGGTTTCAGTATAAATCCTGAGAAAAATTTTGATAACAGGGAAATGTTTGAAAAAATAAATAATATTATCAATCAACTTCCCGAAAATCAAAAACTTGCGATGCAAATGCGGGATATTGAAGGATTTGAAATAAAGGAGATTGCTGATATTTTACAAACAAGTATCGGTAATGTAAGAGTGATTTTATCAAGGGCAAGAACTGAAGTGAGAAATATATTAATAAATAAATATAAATTTAATTATGAAAAAAATTGATGAATTATTGGAAAAGTACTTCAAGGGCGAAAGCTCGATGGAAGAAGAACAGATTCTAATGAATTTGTTAGCGGAAGCCAATTCTTCCGATAAGTACATTAATGAAAAAATAATGTTTGAGTATTTCAATTCGGAAAAATCTCGGAATGATATTTCTGATGATTTCGATGAAAAGATTTTAAAAGCTATAAATTCAAATAATACAATCAGGGTTGATTTTCGGAGGAAGTTACATAGAATTATTAATATAGCCGCTGTCATAGCAATGATAATAGGAATTTATTTCTTTTTTCCTTACAATAACGAACAATCGGCACAAATTTCACAGGAAGATTATAAAGGATATGTTGAAACCTATAATGCTTTGGCAAAAGCTTCAAAATATATCAATCAGGTTAATCAGAATTTAGCAAAACTTGAAGTGATTGATGAATCGCTCGAGCAATTGGATAAAATGTCTTACGTTGAATATTACAATAATTATGTTTATGAATTTTTAGGAGAATAGTCATGTTTAATAAAATACTAAATATCAAGCGGTTAGCGATATTAATCTTATTGAGTAATTTTATTGTTTTGTCGGCTCAAACTAATGATGTCGAGTCTTTTTTCAAAAAGTATTCAGAAGGGGATGGAATTACTTCTATGAATTTTAGTCCCGGTCCCGGTGCAATGGAAAGTGCCGCAAACGCTTCACAAGCAGATAAAGAAGTAACTGAAATGATGAAAAATATTAAGACAGTAAAGATACTGACTTCAAAAAAATCCAAAGCAAAAGTAAACTTGTATGATGAAGCATTAAAATCAGTAAATTTTAAGGATTGGGAGCAATATCTCGAAGTAAAGGAAGATGACAAAAAAGTTAAGATGTACTACAAACCTGCCGACAACAAGAAAGTTAAAGAATTTTTACTGATTGTTAGCGAAGAAAATGAATCTTCTTTAATATGGATTAGTGGTCTAATAGATTTAAAAGATATATCCAAGATTCAAAGTATGATGGGTAAAGGTGATAAAAATCAGACGAAATATAAAACTAAATGATTTTAGATGAATTAATTTAAAAGGATTTAGCTATTTTATTTTACTGAGTGTGTGTTAATTTTAAAAAAATTCGTAATTTTGTACACAAAAAATAAATGTTCACGTTTCGTGTACAAAAGAAAGAAATGAACATGCAATTAGAAAAAATTGTAGATATGGCACTTGAGAATCTCAAGAACTATACCAATATACTTGGTATATGGCAGGATTTTGCCCAAAAAGATATTGATGGTAAATTGACTTTTGAAATAAATGATAAAAAAATATACATTAAGTTTTAGATAAGTATTGTTTAATGATATGGACTCCACCTTTAAAGAAGGATTTCATTTTGTGAAAATCTAAAAAAGGAAGTAAAGTTCTATTTGAAAAGGTTATAGTAGAATTAAGTATAAACCTTTTTATAATATTTAAAATATAAGATCTATTTTTAAGAGGTATTTATGAAAAAGCATTACATCCAATCGCAGAGTTTTAGTACAATACTAAAACTGATATTAGCTACAATTGTTTTACTAATGCCAACATCCGGCATTGATGCTCAACCGTTTAATAAACCACAGGTTCCAATACTTAGCTTGACAGGTTCTGTCCAAGGTTATAATACTGATTGGTATCCGGATGGAAGAATTTGGCAACCTGTTTCCAAAGATGCAAATTTAAATGAATTTTTAATACCGGTTTTTATAGATAACAAATGGTTTCATTACAAATCAACCTCAAAGTCATCTGTATATGTACCGGACTCAATTTTCAGCTTCGAATTCAAGATGTTATATGATAGCACTGCTATTGAGCCGGTAGGGATTCAGACAAGCCATCCGATAAGGGATTCTTCAATGATTGGTATGTCAAAGTTCTTAAATTTGAGAGGTGATTATTTTGAACCACTGGCAAAAGATTTTGATATTAATTGGTCCGTAATGGCAGATGAAAGTTATATGACTAATTTTGATGACATGATACCTCTTCAAATCAGGAAAAGAGGTTGGGCTATAAAAATATCAGGTACAAGTTCAATTCCACTTTCAAATTGTGATACTTCGATGATAGATATGCAGATATTACTTTATGTGAAGTTTAGAGTTAAATTAGTACGTGGACAAATACAATCAGATGCAAGACCATCCTTATATAGACCAATATATATTAAATCTGACACGATAAAATATAATGATTGGAATGTTAGGGTTGATGCACCTTTCAAAGATTTACGTGAAACATATCCTTATGTAGTGGATGATTATCCGGACCCAGATGCTTCCGCAGGTATGGGTGGTATAAATAATTCTTCGATCATGGAGTGGAATATTTCACCAAGTTTAGAAGGTACAATATATCTCCAAGAGACTGAATTATTTCCGAAGTTGTGGTCTTATAATACAAATTTATCAATAGATACAGATGATGATTGGACTTTAACTGATACAATAACAAATAATTCTGTTTCTTTTACATTAATCAATTCTACTTCTCATACAAGATTATTAGATTTAGATATAAACTCTAATCAACCATGGCTTTCATTTAGAATTCAGTCAATGAATAATAATAAATATGTACCGAACAACACTACTTTGAATGGTGTGATTGACTATATTGATAATGATATTTTGGGGAATGTTGCTGATCTAAACGGGAATTCAACTTCTCCGGATTCACCGGTAGGGTTAAGTATCCATTGCAATCCTACACAAATTGTGAACTATAATATTAATAATCATTATACCGGATATTTAACATTAATTTCACCAACTTCATCCAATGATTCTGTGAGAGTAGAAGTTAGATTAAATAATATTAATGGTCAACCCAAAAAGTTCAATACTACTGGTGGCGGTTCATATTGTGCCGGAGGAGAAGGAATACTTGTTGGATTGGATAGCTCAGAAGCCAATGTTAGTTACCAATTATTGCTGAATAATACAATTTTGGATACTTCTGTTATTGGTACCGGAGAGGCAATATCCTTCGGTTACCAAAAAGTTTCAGGTTCCTACACTATTATAGGTAGGAATATTGAGACCAATAGCTTACAAACCATGGATGGAAATGCAATTATTAACATTTATCCATCACCTGAAAAACCTCAGATAATAGGTACTACTTCTGTATGTGACAATAGCACAGAACTGTATTCAGTCTCAGATGTATCTCAAACAACAATTAAATGGGTAGTTAGTGGAGGGACTATGCTGTATCCCAAAGATTCACTAAGCCAGAGTATAAACTGGGGAATTGCCGGTACAGGAAGTATTAAAGTGGTAAGAACTAATATTACAACGGGATGTAGTGATTCAACTTTACAATCAATAATCATTAATCCTCTACCATCAAAACCAAATATTTCAGACACAAGCATTGTTGCCGGGCATGACTTAACCCTAACGCCAAAACCAGTTCCAAATTCGATATTCCTTTGGTATGAAACTTCTAAAAATGGTTCTGCTTTTGCCATATCTCCAAGTTTGGATTTATTTAATTTAATGAATGATACAACTGTTTATGTTGAAGCTGTTGATACTACGACAAGTTGTATTTCTGCAACAAGAACTAAAATAATTATAGATGTAAGACAAGCGGAGGAATTAGAAATTACCCTGATTTCAAAAAATCTTGAAATCTGTGAAGGTGATACAATACTAATTGGAATTGATGGAGAGATGACAGATGGAACTCCACCATTTAGTTATACTTGGAATCCAACTGATGGTTTAACTAATCCAACTGACTCAGTTACTTTTGCATTACCAACTCAAACAACAAATTATACTCTGACCGTTACAGATATGAGTAATAGGACAGGTGAAGCCAGGGTTAGTGTTATAGTAAATCCTGTGCTCGAAACCCCAGTGATTAAGCAACAAAATGATACATTATTGGCTACACCGGGTATTAATTTTCAATGGTTTCTGGATAATGTTTTAATTGCTAACGAAACTTCTGATTTATTAATAATTACTCAATCCGGTTATTATTCAGTTATGGCTATTGATGATAAAGGATGTAATTCTGATACAACAGAACCAGCATATTTCGAATATAATCCAAATGCTGTTGAAAATGACATAAATAAACTAAATAAAGATTTATTAAATGTATTTTCATTAATGCCAAATCCTGTTAGATATCGTGGAAGTTTTAAAATAGAAATGAAAGCAGTAGGTGAACTAAATTTAGATATTGTAGATATTTATGGTCAGAAAATAGAGTCATTATACTCAGGTCAAAGCAGTGCAGGTGTGCAAGAATTCAGCTTTGATGTAGAACGAATGAGTAATGGCACGTATTTTATCAATGCTGTAGCACTTGGTTTCAAGAAGCATATTAAGTTTCAAGTAATGAAGTGATTTTTAAATGAGGCTGTTTCATTATTAAATAAAATAATGGACAGCCTCATAAATTAATTGATATTTTCTTTTCCTTTTCAATTGAATAACCGGCACTATCATTTCTTCCATCGAGATACCTCCATGCTGGAAACTGTTTCAGTATTTTGCATATAGTTAAGGAAATATGTAGGTTGAACCCAATACTTAGCTTCATTAGAAATGAAATTATTTACTGTTATTCCCAAATTATATCAAAGTTGGTGTAGAATATTCCGCTAATAATGTTAATCCAAGGGTTTTCTTTGCAAGTTTAAAAAATATTTTTCAATCTAAAAAAACAATTTTAACAACTTATCAACAATATACTAAGATTATTATTTTTCAATAATTTAATAATTAATTATTTTAACTGTATTTTGAATAAAAATCATTAATATTTCACGAAAATTCCGTATTTTTGTAAGTTAAATTTTAAATGATTTTGTGGGGGATAAAGGATAAATAATGAGTTTATTAGGAAGAGAACAAATAATTGCTACTGACTTAGAAGACGAAATGAAAAATTCGTACTTGGATTATTCTATGTCGGTTATTGTGTCCCGTGCTTTACCCGATGTTAGAGATGGGTTAAAACCGGTTCACAGAAGAATTTTATTTGCTATGCAGGATTTAGGATTACCTCCAAACAGACCTCATAAAAAGTCTGCAAGGATTGTTGGTGAAGTCCTTGGTAAATACCATCCTCATGGTGATTCATCTGTTTATGAAGCAATGGTTAGATTGGCTCAACCATGGTCAATGAGATATCCGATGGTGGACGGGCAAGGTAACTTCGGTTCTATTGACGGTGATTCTGCGGCGGCTATGAGATATACAGAGTCAAGATTAGCATGGCCCGCAACCGAAATGCTAAGAGATTTAGATAAAGATACTGTTGATTTCACTAATAATTTTGATGAAACATTAGAAGAACCAACCGTATTACCAACCGTATTTCCTACTTTGTTAGTCAATGGTGCAAGTGGAATAGCTGTTGGTATGGCAACTAATATCCCACCTCATAATGTATCTGAAATAATTGATGGTTTAATAGCTTATATTAAAAATCCTAATTTGACTTTTCAAGAGTTGATGCAAAATGTTCCTGCACCGGATTTTCCAACAGGAGGTATCATTTATGGTTATCAGGGTGTTAGAGATGCTTATGAAACTGGTCGGGGAAAAGTAATCCTTAGAGCAAGGGCATTTATCGAAGAAGATAAACGTGGAAAAACTTCTATTATCATTTCGGAATTACCTTATCAGGTTAATAAATCAAATTTAATTGAAAAAATTGCCGACCTTGTCAGAAAAAAAGATTTAGACGGTATTTCCGATATTCGCGATGAATCCGATAGGGATGGTATTCGTGTAGTTATTGAAATTAAAAGAGATGCGATTCCTTCTGTTGTACTTAATAATTTATATAAACATACTCAAATGCAAGTTACATTTGGTGCAAATATGCTTGCTTTGGTTAACGGTCGTCCAAAGGTTATGAATTTGCTCGAAATGATGAGACATTTTATTGACCATAGAAATGTTGTTGTTGTTAGGCGTACTCATTTTGATTTGGATGCCGCTGAAAAGAGAGCTCATATTTTAGAAGGTTTTATTATTGCTCTTGATAATATTGAAGAAGTTATTAAAGTTATCAGAGCTTCGAAAGACGCCAAAATTGCTTCAACAAGTTTACAGGAAAGATTCGAACTTTCCGAAGCTCAAGCCAAAGCAATCTTGGAAATGCGTTTGCAAAGATTGACCGGTCTGGAAAGAGATAAAATTCTACTGGAATACAAAGAGATAATAAAGAAAATTGAATATTTGAAATCAATTTTGGCAAGTAAAGAACTTCAATTGCAGATAATTACCGAAGAATTTGAAGAAATTAAGAGAAAATACGGAGACGAAAGAAGAACTGAAATTATCCATAATGCTCAGGAGTTTACAATCGAAGATATGATTGCAAACGAAGATGTTATTGTTACTATCAGTCATAAGGGATTTATAAAACGTACTTTATTATCAAATTACAGAAGGCAACATAAAGGTGGACGTGGTTCATCGGGTGTAAGCACTTATGAAGATGATTTCGTAGAGCATGTTTTTCAGGCATCAACCCATAATTTCTTATTGTTCTTCACTGATAAGGGTAGATGTTTTAAAATAAAGATTTACGATTTACCCGAAGGTAGCCGCCATGCTAAAGGTCGCTCATTGGCTAATGTAATTCAAAAGGAAACTGATGAAAATGTTACAACATATTTACCGGTTACTGAATTTGTTGATGACCAGTATATTATAATGTGTACCAAATTAGGTACAGTCAAAAAAACTGCATTGTCAAGTTTTGCGAGTGTTAGAGTAACAGGTATCATTGCTATTAATTTACATGATGACGACAAACTGATTAAAGCAAGATTAACCGATGGAACTAATGATATTCTAATTGGTACTCGCAATGGTTTAGCTTGCCGCTTCCGTGAAAGCGATGTCAGACCTATGGGAAGAACTGCCGCAGGTGTAAGAGGTATTTCTCTGCAAAAGGATGATTATGTAGTTTCAATGGAAGCTATTAAAAGACCTGACCAACAGATTATCATTATTGGTGAAAAAGGTTTAGGTAAACGTACAAGATACGAAGATTTCCGATTGACCAAACGCGGTGCCAAAGGTGTTATCTCGATGAATATTACCGATAGAACCGGCAAAGTCGTTAGATTATTATCTGCTCTTGATAACGAAGATTTAGTTGTTATGACTCAAAAGGGTGTCCTTATAAGACAACCCGTAATAGACATTAGAACAATTGGAAGAAATACTCAGGGAGTACGTCTGATACGTCTTGATGAGGATGATTCCATTGCCGACATCACTACAACTACCAAAGAAGCTAATGGTGACGATAATGATGATTTCAACGACTTAGACGATGGATTGGATATGGGATTTAACGGGGGAACTCAGGAAAGTCTAATCTAAATAAATAATGAGAATTATTCAAAATAAATATAATTTATTTAAATACGCTATGCTGGTTTTTATACTGCATAGCGTAGTTTTTTTTAGCATTGGCAAAGCAGGTACGCAAAATAATAATGATGTAATATTGGATAAAGACACAATCGAATCCTATAATTCAATACAGGATTCATTATTAATCGGAGGTACTGATAGTACGCGTATTATTAAAAAAGATAGCGTAGTTTTCTTTATTCCTCTGAAAAATCATGGGCAAGTTTTTTCACTGTTACAGGATTCAATTAATACAATTTCTAAAAGCGATATAAAGTCTTTGGAATATCATTCATTTTCTGAAATGCTATATGAGCTTACTCCCTGTTATCCATTGTATTTAGGAATGCCCGGAATGTTCAATAATTTTTCTTTCTTTGGTTCAAATGATATATCATTTTCTTATAATAATCGCCCATTAATTGATAATGAATTTGCTAATTATAATCCCGAAAAATTATCAACGGAATTTTTTGAAAATGTAGAAATGCTCTATGGCTCAGATGCTGTTATTTTATCTGATAATACAAATGGTGTTTCAGCAAATATTCAGGAAATAAGATATAATACAAAGCGACCATACACAAAACTTTGGTATTCTCAGGATACAAAAGATTTAATTTCCGCTGACGGAATTTTTTCTCAAAACTTTGCTCCGAATTTCAATTATACTTTCGGATTCAGACGCCTTGCAGGTAATGGACAATATGAAAATTCAGTTGATATTTGGAATGTAAGGAATATTCTGCGATGGAGTCCAACAGAAAAAATCAATATTTCTTTGACCGAATATTTTACAAATCACGGAACTGATATCAATGGTGGAATAGATGAAACCACAACCGATATGAATATACTATTTACTGATAATGCACCCCAAATTAATTATAAATTTTATAATTTAAAACAAAGAACTTTTAGTCATGATATCACATTTAGCAGTACCGTAATCTTAGATAATGATACAAATTCGATATTATCAGGAAACATCTTTTTTTCGCATCATGAAAATACTTTTAAGTTAAGTACTAATCTTCTGAATTTAACTCATGATTCATCAGGAAGTCAAGATTATCAAAGCAAATATTATGGAGGAAATCTTTCATTTGAACAAAATATTCTGGATTTTGCATTACTGAAAACCGGAGCTGAATTATATGTTTTTGACAATGAAAAATCATTTCTTTTTCCTGAAAAATCAGAAACATCTCTTTCAGCATTTGCTTTAATGAAAATGGATTTCTTTGGATACCTTGATTTATCAGGTGGTTTTAGATATAGAAATTACAATACTATCTCAAACATATCACTTGGTGCAAAAGCTAAATTAAATTTTCAAAAACTTGGACTGTTAATTTTCGATATGTCATTATCAGAACAAATGCCTTATGTATTATTTCCGCAACTTGAAACTGAAAAGCATTTTCTGATATTGAGTGAATATGCCTTTTCGTCTGATGCTTTCAATGTCAGATTGGGTGCATTCTCACGTACCATTGCCAATCCGATTGATTATAAATTTGATTCTCTATTATCGGCTTCTCAAACTGATAACAAAACTTTGATAGGTGCATTTACAATGTTTATGCTTAGTCCATTTAAAAATTATTTTCTTGAGGGTGCGTTCAATTCAACAATTAATCTTGATAAAAGTGAAAGCGATTATCCACCACTTTATCTTAGGTTAAAAACTTACTATAGAATCTATGCAGGCAGAAGCATAATGAATCTTGGTTTGGAAGGTTCGATGTCCACCAATTTTTCAGGTAAAAAATTTATGCCGCTTTATCGTTTATACGTCGATAATGACTATGAAAGCGGATTGATGTTTGACGGATTCAAAGTCTTTGCATCAGCAAAATTAGGTGAAACATATATTCAAGTTTCATTCGAAAATCTATTATCATCAGGGTTTTATTACGTTCCGGTAAATCCTGTGTTAAGTAGAAATTTCAGATTATCCTTTATCTGGACTTTTTTAGATTAATACTTTCTTGCTTCATTCGTTTACAATTTTTATAAAACAAAAATTAGGGGTTTATGTTTGAAGCTTTGCTATATGAAAAAAACGGAGTTAATAACTCTGTTCTATGCAAACTTTGTTCACATTACTGTGAAATAAAGTCAGGCAATTATGGTATTTGCGGAGTCAGACAAAATATTGGCGGTGAGCTTTTTTCGCTTTCCTACGGCAATTCCTCTGGTTTTGCAATTGACCCAATCGAGAAAAAACCATTATATCATTTCAAACCCGGTACTAAGGTTTTATCTTTCGGAACTCAGGGATGTAATTTCCATTGCAGTAATTGTCAGAACTGGCAATTATCACAGGAAAAATGCAAATCTTTAAATATCGAAAAGAACTATTCACCTGATTATATTGCAAGTTTAGCTTTGAAATACGAGTTCGATGGTATTGCCTATACATACTCCGAACCGACAATATTTTTTGAGTATGCAAGAGATACCATATTAAAATTCAGAGAATTTTATCCACAAAAAAATTACTTTCATATTTTCGTTTCAAATGGATTTATGTCGAAAGAGACTTTGGATTTTATTGAAAAAGAGGAATTAATTTCTGCGATAAATATTGATTTGAAATTCATGGATGATTCCGGTTACAAAAAAATAACCGGGGGCAATTTAAAACCGGTATTGGAAAACATAAAAAGACTGAATGAAATGAATGAATTTATACATCTTGAAATTACGAATCTTTTGTTACCAAATGAAAATGATTCCAAGGATGACATAAAGCATTTAGTTGATTTCATCGCAAATCTAAACAATGAGATTCCATTGCATATCAGTCGCTTTTATCCGAATTACAGAATGAAAGACAAAGAAGCGACAGGTATTGATAAATTATTATTAGCTAAAGAAATAGCAGAATCGGCAGGACTGAAATATATTTATATTGGTAATACCGGGCTGGAAAAAGTCAGTAATACTTTTTGTCCGAATTGCAATGAACTTTTAATAAAAAGAAACAACTATAATATTAAATTTGAGAACATGAATTTAAGCAAAAAACAATGTAAAAAATGTGAAACTAAAATTAATTTAATATTATAAATTATTCATATTGAATATTTGGATAATTAGTTAAAAAAAATGTTGTAACTTGCTTAGATTATTTATGAAAATTAATTTAGAAATATGATTAGATATATTATTGTTTAAATAAATTTTGGAGTACGTATGAAAAAATACTTATTTACGCTATTTCTCATAATTCCATTTCTCGGTGGTTGCTTGGATTTACCGAATGATGTAACAATTCCGCAATGGGATACTGAGCTAAATTTGCCGTTGACACAGCGGAAATATACATTGGACGAATTAATTAAAACCGACAATTATATTTCCATCGATTCAGCTAATGGATTCAAATATGTTGCAAGACATTCGAGTATGGCTGAAAAACAAAGCATCGAAGATTTTATCGAAGGAAAACTTGACCAAAGCGGCACCGGTGTTAAGTTGACTGTTGCCGATGGCTCAGGTAGTGCATATATTTTATATCAAAATGGCATGGCTCTCGATAGTGCTTATTTTCTTAGAGGTATGTTAAAATTATCTGTAAAAAATACCAGCACCGAAACAATTGACTTAGCTTTGGTATTACCTGCATTTGTAAAAAACGGCAATCCTTTGACTATTAACGGTCAATTAGCGGCTAATCAGGAGAAAAATTTCGAAACTCCCCTTGAAGGTTATAAATACAATTACAAACCACAGGATACAACATCGAATTTCCTTAGAATAAATGGTACATTGTCCGGCTCGTCAGTTCCGGTCAACATAGATATCAGTTATGCTATCGAAAACACGATGTTCAGCTATATAGCAGGAATTTTACCAACTTCAACTTTAAATCCTTTGGAGAGTACAACAGGATTACCTATTACTGATGATGTCAAAGATTTCAGAGATAAATTGAAATTATATGATGCTGAACTTAAGTTAAAGGGAGATTATTTTGATAAATTATTACCCACAGACCCTAATAAACCTTTCAAAGTAAGAATAGACCAGTTAAATATTGTTGGTTACAGAAATAAAAAAACTGAACAATTTTCATTAAAATTAAACGGAAGACCAGATAATAATTTAGGTCCCTTGAATATGATAAATGGTCATTTAGAGGAACCTTTTACGAGTAGTAATTCTAACCTGTCTGAGTTTCTTTCGTTTCTTCCTGATTCAATTGTAGTAATTGCCAAACCGACACTAAATCCTGATAAAGAAAGAGGTGCCGGAACGAACAGAGATTCATTGCAATTCGGGTTTGAACTAATTCTGAAAAGTGTACTAAGTATTACTGACCTTATAGTTACTGATACTCTCGAACTCTCGATGGATAAAGATGCACGTGATAATATTAAAAATTTCAGAGCCGCTACCATATATCTGAAAATAGACAACAAGATTGCCTTTGGAGGCAAAATTGTTATGGATTATGTAGATAGTAATTTCGTAAAATTATTTTCATTGGACACAATCAACTTTGAACCTGCTAACGTAGATGCAAACGGGTTCCCAATTATGAAACATTCCGAACCAACAATTGAACTTGATTCTATGCAGGTTCAGCAATTAGCCATTTCGGAGAATATTATTATGACAGTTGTCATCAATACTACAGATTCTCATAGTGGACAAAAGGTTGTATTTACTTCCAAGGATTGGCTGAGTATTATATCCTTCTGCAAAGTAAAATATCATTTAAATTTGGATGAAGATTAATTAAACTAATGAAAATATTATCAATTATTAAGAGAAGAAAATTATGAAAAAAATCTTGTTATATATAATAATTATCGCATTCATGGCTTTTTCAGGAGTCAATATTTTTGCACAATATGGCTCTTTTGGAGTTGCAGATGCTCAAAGTATTGGAATGGGTAATTCCTTTGGAAGTTCATTTGGAGTTTTAAGTCTTGGTAAAAATCCTGCTTTGCTGGATTATCCACAGGATACAAGCGGATATGTTGCCGTCCAATTTCCAAATTTCGCATTTAAGGCAATCGAATCATCAATGACTCTTGATGACTTCAATAATTACTTCAATTATCCTACATCAAAAAATCTTAATGATGCAGAAAAACAGGCGTTCTTCGAATCATTTGGCGAAGATAATGGATTTTATTTCCATCTTGGTAGCGACCTTTTATCATTTGCAGTTAAACCGACTCCTACGTTCGGTACTATTGCATTTAGTGTTACTGATTATATGGCTGGAACTTTAAAAGTTCCTCTAACAATGGTTGATTTGTTAATCAATGGAAATGCTCAAAATAGAACTTATGAATTTGATGATATGTCATTCAAAGCATGGTGGATTAAATACTACACACTATCTTATGCAAGAGAAATAATGAAGTTCGATGATGACTTTTTTATTAAAAGACTTAGTGGTGGAATCTCTTTGAAATATGTTCATGGCATTGCATACGCCGGAGTTGAAAATTTTGACGCATTTTTGAAAACCGGAGCAAATAATGCTTTAACCGGAAGAATAAATTATCTCGCAAATTCGGCATTTTCTACAGATTTAGGTATAAATTATGATTTTGCAGATACTGATTATAAAAATAATGCAAGTTTATTCAATGAACCCGCCGGTTCAGGATTAGGTTTTGATATAGGATTTGCCGCTGATTTGGATAATCATATTCGTGTTGGACTTTCAATCACTGATATTGGTTCAATTACTTGGGATAAAAATGCCGCTGAATACAAAGCAAACGGTGATATTTACATTACTGATTTATTTGATAAAGACCAACAAAATGATTTGGAGAATTTTTTAGATGATAGTAGTTATGCTGTTAATAGTTTCTCGACAAGTTTGCCTACTGCACTTAGATTAAACATAGCTTATGATATTTCGAAATCTATTGGTATTATTCCCGGAGATTTAATTTTACAATTAGCTTATAATCAGGGATTCAACGATATGCCCGGTAATTCTTTGACTCCAAGGTTAGCTTTAGGTGCAAGATGGAAAACTTTATCATGGATTCCAATAGTTAGTACCGGCTTATCAAATGACCATTCGGGAGATATTGTTTGGACCTTCGGATTGGGATATTCAACTGAAGTATTAGATTTTGCAATTGCTACACATGATATGATTTCGTTCATGAGTACATCGAGATATCCACATTTGTCATTAGCAATGAACTTTGTGTGGAGATTTGGATTTTAAGTCCTCAACCAAAACTCTTCTTCCTATAGGAGAAGGAAAAAAAATTGGTAAAATAAAATATATCTCCACAAAATAAAAGCGGAGAAAGTTGTTAAGTAAGAAATTAAACACAATCCCTCTCCCCAACGGGAGAGGGCAGGGTGAGGGTAAATTATGAAAAAATATGATGTAATTGTAATTGGTTCAGGTCCGGGTGGTGAAGGTGCCGCAATGAAACTTTCAAAAGAAGGGAAAATTGTTGCAATTGTTGAAAGTTTTTATGAAGTTGGAGGTAACTGTACTCATCGTGGAACAATTCCGAGCAAAGCCCTCAGACATTGTAGTCAACAGCTAAGTGAAGCTGAAATGGCAAATACAAGTTATCCAAATATGGTTAATAAGGCAAGTACTGTTATTGCTCAACAGGTGAAACTCAGAAAAAGTTTTTACTCAAGAAATGATGTTGATGTTCTTCACGGATTCGCAAAGTTTATAAGTACCAATATCATAGAAGTTAAAAACAATAATGGGCTCATCGAACAATACGAATCTGATGTTTTTGTAATTGCTACGGGTACTTCTCCATATCATCCTGATTTTATTGATTTCAATAATCCGCGAATATTAGACAGTAATTCTATACTTGATTTTGAGGGGAATCCCAAATCAATAACAATTTTTGGTTCCGGGGTAATTGCTTGCGAATATGCATCCATCTTCAGAAGACTTAGCATTAAGGTAAATCTGATTAATACAAGTGATAAATTACTTAGTTTTCTTGATGATGAAATAATTGATGCATTAAGTTATCATTTGAGAGAGTGCGGTGTAACAATCAGACACAACGAGCAATTGGAAAAAGTTGTTGCCGACGATTCATCCGTTAGCTTACATTTAAAATCAAAAAAAATTATTAAATCAGACGTTTTAGTTTATGCTCAGGGACGTTCAGGGAATACTTTGGGTATGGGTTTGGAAGATATTGGAGTTGAGTTGGATAACAGAAATTTGATTAAAATAAATGCAAATTATCAATCCTCATTACCACATATTTATGCTGTCGGTGATGTCATTGGCTATCCCGGTCTTGCAAGTGCTTCTTATGACCAGGGGCGTTTTGCCGCTTCCCATATTGTCCATGGTGAATGTGAATCCGTTTTACTCGAAAATATGCCGACAGGTATTTATACAATTCCTGAAATAAGTTGTATCGGTAAGACTGAACGTGAATTGACAGAAGAAAAAGTTCCCTATGAAATTGGTCATTCATTTTTCAAACATTTGGCTTATTCCCAAATTTCAGGTAATACAACGGGAGTGTTAAAAATATTATTTCATAGAGATACTTTGGAACTCTTGGGAGTGCATTGTTTCGGACCGCATTCTGCTGAAATTATTCATATCGGACAGGCGATTATGGCACAAAAGGGTGAAGGAAATACTTTAAGATATTTTGTGAATACTACATTCAATTATCCTACTATGGCTGAAGCATACAGAGTTGCGGCTTTGAACGGATTAAACAGAGTGGATTTGCACTAACAGGAGATGATTAATTTAATTATCTTATTAGCATTTATTGATTTTATTGATTTTTTAAATTACTTAAAAATTGAGTAGTTTCATATACCAAAAAAATATTGCAGAAACTTGACAGGAGCAAAGTTAATTAATTATGTTGAATCACTATTATACATTGTGCAAAGTAACCGAAGATATGTCCAAACTTGTGGGCTGTAGCGTCGTAGATTGCTTTACTCAGGATAAAAATTCTATATTAATACAGTTCTCCGATGGAAAAAACAATTATTATCTTCAATATTTAATCAAGGATGCAAGCCCAATTATTTTAGTCAGAGATAATTTTTCAAGAGCAAGAAAAAATACTGTCAACCTTTTTGAAGATTTGATTTCCGAGTCATTACAAAATATTTCGATTCATAAAAATAACAGAATAATAGAATTAAAATTCATAAATTCAATCATGTATATTATGATTTTTAGTGGCTCAAACAGTAATGTTATTCTGACAAAAAGCGATGGCGTAATAATAGATTCTTTCAAGAAAAAGAAAGAACTTTTACTTACACAAATAAATTTACCTGAGCCAAATTTACGGGATTTTAAGGGATTTTCTTCCGGTACTTCGATTTATGAATCACTTGCAAAATGTGAACTATTATTAGGTAAATACTATGCAAAGGAATTATTATTTAGATTAAAAATTCCATCTGAAAAGCTAATCAGGGATTACTCTGCGAAGGAATTAAAGGACATTTTCGATGCCGGTCAAAAACTCAGAAATGAATGTATTGATTCGAATTCATTTTATATTTATAATTCCAAGGATGGTTTACTTTTATCATTAATAGAATTATTTCATTTGGATTGCAATTACCAAACTTTCAGCAATATTAATTCTGCGATTTTATACAAACTGATTAATAATTTCAAGACCACTTCTTTTAATCAATCGTTTAAGGAATTATCCAACAAACTGATAAAATCCAAAGAAAGGTTAATTAATAATATCAGTAGAATAAAAGATGAAGAACTCATTTTTGAAAGAGCCGAAAAATATAAATTATATGCTGAAATTTTAATGTCGTATCCGAATTTGAAACAAAAGAAAGCAAAAAATATTAAATTACTTGATTATCAATCAAACGAAGTGGAAATTCCACTTGATGAAAATTTGAGTATTATCGAGAATGCTAATCGGTATTTTTCGAAATCCAAGAATGCAAAAACCGAGTTGCAAATCAGAAAAAAGAGATTACCTGATTTGGAATTGAAATTAATGAAAATTGAAAATGCAATAAAAATATTGAATGATGCCTCTGATACAAATGAATTGGAAAAAATTAAAAAGAATTTAAAAAATATGACCGGTATAAAAGTGATTGAAGAAAATGACGACGTTTCAACCAAGTTCAGAGAGTTTGACCTTGGAGAAGGTTTTATTTTATATGTGGGAAAAAACGCCGCAAATAATGATGAGCTGACTATGAAATTTGCAAAACCAAATGATTTATGGTTACATGCTCGTGGTGCGGGTGGTTCTCATGCAGTTTTGAGATTAAACAGTGAACAAAAAGTACCGAAAAACATTTTAAAAAAAGCCGCTGGGATTGTAGCTTATTACTCACAGGCAAGAAATGCGAAATATACACCTGTTGCATATACTTTTAAAAAATATGTCAGAAAACCCAAAGGGGCAAATACAGGAAGCGTTATTATCAGCAAGGAAGAAGTAATAATGTGTGAGCCGGGTTTACCTGAGTAAGGGATAAAATTTTATTATTACCCAATCACTAACCCGCCGATTCATCCATAATGCCAATAAACAGCTTATAAGCGGAGGTCGGAGTCATTTCTCCATTAACTACATCCTCGTCAACATCCTTGCGGATTTTTTGTATTTCAGGATTAGTATAAAACTTTTGAAGTAAATTTTCTTCTACCATAGAATAAACCCATTCAAGTTTTTGTTCATTTCTCCTTTGTTCAAAAACACCGTTTTGTTTCACAGTCTGTTCAAATTTTTGGATATTCTCCCAGATTTCGCTTATACCGGAGTCATTAATTGCAGAAGCAAGCAAAACTTCGGTTTGCCATCCTTCTGTTGCCTGTTGCAAATAATGGAGAGCGTCCTTGTAGGCATGTCTTGTAATTTCGGCAGTATTGAAATTTTCCGAATCTGCTTTGTTTATAACCAACATATCAGCTAATTCAACAATTCCTTTTTTGATGCCTTGAAGTTCATCTCCGC
>Ga0351946_1022_pt1 | contig 20542 bp, 23 predicted proteins | sample BONcelT113001F15_FD_206832 | JGI IMG/M metagenome (GOLD analysis project Ga0351946, IMG submission 206832) | Enriched cells from coal bed in the Powder River Basin, Montana, United States - BONCAT cells T11 rep3 HSBNCT.T11.300.1.F15 ...
CCCGTTCTTTGGTGCAAATCGGGCTGGCTCAAAAGTATCACAAGGGATGATGGATTCATTCTGGCTTCAAGGGATGCAAGCCGGACACAAAAATACACTTGATTGCATCAAAGCTTTTTCTGAAACAGATTTCACCAAAGATCTCAAAAAAATTGAGGTGCCAACATTAATCATTCATGGCGACGACGACCAGATTGTTCCTATTGGCTCTGCAGCACTTGAATCTGTAAAATTGGTCAAAAAAGCAGTTCTAAAAGTGTACGAAGGAGCACCTCACGGCATCGCGGAGACCCATAAAGATAAACTAAATGCTGACTTATTGGCTTTTATCGAATCTTAACAATTTGAGACGCGCCGCTTGGGGTCATTTCGTGTAACCCTATACTCAATGACCAACAGTTAGGCAATTTTTACCAGTGGAAAAACCAGGCGGCGCATATTTGAATTTATATTTTCTTCATATTTTGTGATTATTGCATCGCGGTAGTAAGCCAGGCTAATAAATAAACCAGTCTCACATACCCACTTGTATTTATTTCAGGAATTGCTATAATAATGATAGTATTTATCTATGGAGAATCATTATCAATACCATTCTTGATCCTGAATTTCGTTATCAAACCATGCTGAAAAAGCTAAAAGAACGCGGCTGCCGCATGACCTCTCACCGCTTGGCACTATTGCGTATTATGTCGATTTCCGAGGGGCATCCCAACGCTGCCCAGCTATACGAAAAACTGAGAGAGCAGTTCCCTACCATCAGCCTGGCAACAGTTTATAAAACGCTGCAGGTCTTGAAAGAAGACGGACAAGTGTTTGAAATTGACCTTCATAACGATAGTCATTATGACGGCAACAAACCCTACCCCCATCCTCATTTGATTTGCAATAAATGTGGAGCAATTTTTGACGGTGATGAGGTGAGTTTTTTAAACTCAATCAGTCAGGAGATCCAGGAAAAATACAATTTTCAAGTTGCTCAATCACAATTATTGTTTTACGGTGTCTGTGAAAACTGCCAATCGTAAGAGCCAAAAATTTTTGGAATTATTGATAATAATTCTCTATAAGGAAATATGTTCAACTAAGAAAGGATAAGGATCATGAAAAAAGACAAGAAATTAACCACTGTTGCCGGTGCACCTGTTCCGGATAACCAAAATGTGATGACAGCCGGCAAGCGCGGCCCCCAGCTTCTTCAAGATGTCTGGTACCTTGAAAAATTAGCCCATTTCGATCGCGAGGTCATCCCTGAGCGCCGCATGCACGCCAAGGGGTCGGGGGCGTTTGGCACTTTTACCGTCACCCACGATATCACGCGCTACACCAAGGCAAAAATATTTTCAGAGATTGGCAAGAAAACTGATTTGTTTGCACGCTTCTCAACTGTCGCCGGAGAGCGCGGCGCTGCGGATGCAGAACGCGATATCCGCGGATTTGCCATTAAGTTTTACACAGAAGAAGGCAACTGGGATTTAGTGGGTAACAACACTCCTGTATTCTTCTTGCGCGATCCGCTGAAATTCCCTGATCTAAACCATGCCGTCAAACGCGATCCGCGCACAAATATGCGCAGTGCCAAAAACAACTGGGATTTCTGGAGCTCCCTGCCGGAGGCACTGCATCAGGTAACCATCACCATGAGCGAACGGGGAATTCCCGCCAGTTTCCGTTACATGCACGGCTTTGGCAGCCATGCCTTTAGTATGATCAGTGCAAAAAATGAACGTCACTGGGTTAAGTTCCACTGGGTCTGCCAGCAAGGGATTAAAAACCTCACCGATGCCGAAGCAGAAGCCCTGGTTGGGAAGAACCGTGAAAGCCATCAACAAGATTTACTTGAAGCCATTGACCGCAAGGATTTTCCCCGATGGAAGCTTTTTATCCAGGTGATGACCGAACAACAGGCTGCCGCCATGCCATACAACCCCTTTGACCTGACCAAGGTCTGGTACAAAAAAGACTTTCCATTGATTGAGGTTGGCGTAATGGAATTGAATCGCAACCCTGAAAACTATTTCGCAGATGTGGAACAAGCTGCCTTTAACCCGGCGAACATCGTCCCCGGTATTGGTTTCTCACCGGACAAAATGCTTCAAGGCCGTCTGTTCTCTTATGGTGATGCGCAGCGCTACCGGCTGGGAGTCAACCATCACTCCATCCCGGTCAACAAACCGCATATTGAGACCAACAGTTTTCACCGTGACGGACAAATGCGCGTGGACGGCAACTTCGGCGCCACGTTGGCGTACGAACCCAACAGTTATGGTGAGTGGCAAGAACAACCAGATTTTGCCGAACCGCCTCTTGCGCTTGAAGGTGATGCTGACCACTGGAATTTCCGTGATGATGACAGCGACTACTACACCCAGCCCGGAAAACTCTTCCGCTTGATGAACCCTTCACAGCAGCAAGTCCTCTGTGAAAACACTGCCCGCGCCATGGGTGACGCCCCCAAAGAAATCAAGGTGCGCCACATCGGCAACTGTTTGAAAGCTGACCCTGCCTACGGTGCCGGTGTCGCCAAAGCCTTGGGTATTCCATTAAGTGATGTGCCCTAAAAATCTTTGAACTTTGAGAGGTTCTCAATTAACAAATAACGCCCTTCATTAATGAAGAGCGTTATTTGTTTCCAGAACAGATTAGAGTGATTCGTTTATCGTCAAACTTGAATAGACTCGCGTTTTTTGACCATCGAAATCTTCCGCGACCACGCCGACGTGATATTCGCCCAGACAAGCATCAATTTGCTTCCAAAGAAGCTGGTTGCCTCCCCCTAACATGATCGGGTTAACCAAACCAGTGCTAATTTCACCTTTATTATTAACCATCGTAACATAGGGTTCAAATGTATCGCCATCTTCAATCAATAGTTCAAAAGGAGAAACTACCCCTCCCACAGAAGCAGGTGAGAATCCGGTTTTACGCACCAGGGCACCCCGGTTATCAAATTCCAGTTTTACACGGAATGGTTCACCGCCGCCTCGCTGGTAAACCCCCTCCAGACTCCAAATTTGGGCGTCAGGTTCTACACCATATCGTTCGGCGGTCATGCAGGCCAGAGTGAACCCTTCACCACAGAACAACATTCTTCCTGCAGGTTTGAATTCAAACTCGATAACATTTTCGGCTTCCCATTGAGGATGAATGACGCCATTTATCTCCCGGTTCCTGGGTGCAACAAGAAATTCATTTTGAATTGGGCCAATCTTAAAGTTGCTGACTTGTATCATAACTTCCAGAGCTAAATGATTGAGATTCTTACCTTTGATTGTTGTTTTACATGTGACAGACTCTCCGCCAGCAATTGTATGAGCAGAGAGTAAAAGATCAGAAAATTCAAAAGAGCCTGATCCAGGCGCAAGTATTTCTGATTTTGCTTGAGTATTCTCGCCTTGTTTACCACTTGTCAGCGGTGTAAACTCCAGATTCTTGCCGTTACACATCAATGTAACCTTCTTTGCCATGTTGTAACCCTTTCTCAATGAATGCGTCAGTGTTTAGTATTCGGGGACGGTAATGTTGGTATATGATTCAGTGTAATTGCCATCATAATCTTGTACTCTGATACCCACTTCATATATTCCTGAAAAAGCTTCATAAGCGACCACAGTGAAAGATTCACCATAAAAAGTTAATACATCACCGAGATAATAATTAAACTCCCACTCCTCGGTGTCAGCAATATAATCCTGCCATAACTGATAGACAGTGAATGTATCGCCCTTTTTAAATGTTGCCTGACGCGGGGCGCCTGTGCCATCTGCACCAGTAAAAACCCAAAAACTTTTCATTTCAAAATTACCGTCAAATTTAATCATGGCTTCTTGTTGCTTGCTTTCATCTCCACCAGGTGCGTATGAACCATAAAGCGTATAAACGTCTTCTTCATAAGTTACACCATAGACTTCAGGTTCAAGGTAAACGAAAGCTTCTGTTTCACCATCACTCAAATAATAAACCGTGGGTGACCATTCGGTTGAAACTGTGAAAGCCGTGTCGTCTCCCCAATCCGGATAGATCGTGCCGCCGATCTCTTTTGAGGTATCCGAAGAGAGGAATTCCATATCTGCCATCAAGTAAGAGTCATCTTCTTCAGAATAGTAACTGACGTAGTAAAAAATATAGCCGATGTTGGTTCCGCCGACTTCTGCTGAAATGGTAGCCGTTTCATCTGCTGCCAGTTCATATGTGGATGAGGTCACTTCACCAACAGTGATATCGCCGCTGCCAGGTGCCACAACCGTAGCGCCTGCTTCAGGTGCAGAAGCCATAATCGCATCGCTGAAATCCTGATTTGAGCTGCCGCTTACGGCATCAAGAACGCTCAAGTCAACAGCGTCAGTATTGATATCCTTGCCCATATAGTGAAAGACCAAAAAATCATCCCAAAGTGAAGCGGCTGCAAAGCGATCTGCAACCGTGGTATAGCTGACCCAGTCTTCATCAGTGGTCATTGTATACAGTTTAGAATTGGGGAAATAGAAAGAAATACCAGTGGAGCCTGGTTTTTGTTCTCCGTGTTTTTCAGCCAGCACTGCCTGCTGCAGCACACTGATCACCTGTTGGCCCGCTTCGATAACTTCAGAATCACCAGTTTCATCCATTAACAGTTCAACAAAATTGCCGAGATCATAAAATGAATCAGGAATATCTTTATCAAACACGCTGGTATAAGATTGGGCATAAGCACGTGCCGCAGCCACACTGCTTTGGTTTACATGCGTGAGCATCATTACCAGTTGGTTCATGGCTTCATTAAGGGCTGCGATTTGTGAAAGATCCACCGCCGTCAAAGTTACATCCACACTCATATCTGCTGCCACTTGCTCGGCAGAAATATCCACCCCATAATTATAATTTTCTTCAATAAAAGAGACACGCGCATCATCATCAGTGATGCGATAATCTTGACTGACGTATGAATCCACAACAGCTTTGGCCAAATCGGCACCGCTCATCGCCGTATTCTCAACCAAGGCGCCTAAAAAGGCAGCATAAGCCCAACCCATTGCAGGCTCAGTCTCTTCTGAGGCGACGGCATATTTTGCGTATGGTGCCAACATGCTAAAGGATTCAAGTTGTGCCATCAAACAGGCATCAAAACCAAAAAAGTCAAACTGGCCAATCCCTGTTTTTGTGACAATGTTATAGAGTGCACTGTCAATTTCAGTGAGACTCATGTCACCATCGTTTGGATCAGGATCCGACCAACCACCCAACCAGCCCATACCGTGATCAGACATAATCAAGGCGTAATGTTCTGCGGGGTAAGTCGAAATCGCCCAGGTGACAAAATCCTCCAGGGTCTTGGGATCGCTCATATCCATTTCACCCAGATCAGCTAATTCTTCAGAACCAATAGTTTCAAGATCGTTGTCTTGAAGTACCATGAATCGTTTGGTGCTTGTCCAATCGCCGTCACCATCAAACGATCCTTCATAACGGTCCAATTGTGAAACGATGGTCACCATATCGCTGGAGCCGACGATTTCCGCTTCATTCAGGTCAAGAAAAATATCCCTTTCAAGAGTGTCATCATCACCATCCTGGTAAAGCATAACCAACCAGGTGCCAGGTTCACCTTGACTATAAACATTGGTTGACTGACTGGATGTTTCATCGCTAGAATCAAATGGCTCGGCTGTTTCATCAAGATAATCACTTAAGTCTCCGCAAGCTGTGAGCAAACTTAGTATCAAAGTTACACTCAAAATTGCAGATAGAATGCGCCAGGGTTTTTTTTTCATGTTCTACCTTCCATACATCAGGGTTAAAATTGGCAAAAACTATGCCATCGTTTAATTATTCATTTTCGCTCAAGTGGGATTAATCACACTACACAAATAATGAAAGACGTTTATATTACCAGTTCTCAAGGGTTTCACCTAACAATTAGTAGATTATCTCAATAACTAATCATTTAATCAAATAATTTAATGTATAGTTTATCTATTCAGTAACATAATGGATTTGATTCCGGATTGTTATATAGAATCTAATAAAAAAGAAACAAAACACGGATAAACTCTATTAGTTATGGCATATTATTTTGTTTCGTGATTTTTTTAAAACAGGAGATTAAAATGGAAATTGACATTCAGTTTCGACCCTCGTATTCTCTCGCAGTTGTCAAACTTGTGCCCAATGAACGTATTCGCGCAGATTCAGGCGCCATGGTCAGCCATTCAGCCAGTGTCGAAGTAGAAACCAAAGCCGAAGGCGGATTGTTCAAATCATTAGGCCGCGCTGTCCTCGGCGGTGAATCATTCTTCCAAAACTTTTGGGTGGCCGGCCCGCAAGGCGGAGAGGTGACCCTCGCCCCTGACTTGCCCGGTGATATCGCTCAAATAGACATGACTGGTACCGCACTCATGGTTCAATCTGGCTCATATCTGGCGTCTGAAAACGGCATTGATCTTAATAGTAAATTGAGCATGAAAGCTTTCAAAGCTGGTGAAGGTGTCTCAATGCTTGAAGCCACCGGCAGTGGCAAACTCCTGGTTTCTTCATATGGCGCAATCTTTGAAAAAGAACTCGTTCCAGGTGAGAAATACATCGTCGACACCTCGCATTTGGTGGCATTTTCGGCTACTATGGACGTGCAAGTAAAATCAGTGGGTGGGCTAAAATCTGCCTTCCTGTCTGGTGAAGGCCTGGTGGTGGAGTTAACCGGTCCAGGTAAAATCTATATCCAAACACGATCCCCGCAAGCCCTGATCAGTTGGATCATCCCGCAGGTACCGCAGAAAAGCAATTAGCCTTCAATACACAAACTTTGAGCTCTTCCTCACAACCGGAAGAGCTTTTTTTTGACCTCGCGTGATTTCTGGTATATGATTAATCAACATTTTTTGTTTTGGGAGGTAAGAATGACGATCAAATTTGGAATCATCGGTCTTGGAAAAATCTCTACCCGTTTCGCGAAGGTATTGAATACTGTTGAAGATGTTGAATTGTGCTCTGTGGCTTCACGCGACGCGGAACGCACAAAATTATTCGCCAGACAATTTAAGGCTCAAAAAGCCGCTGCTACATACGAAGAAGTGATTAACGATCCTGATGTCAACGTGGTATACATTGGTTTAACCCACAACTTTCATTATGAATTCGCTAAAAAGTGCCTCGAAGCTCATAAACCCGTCTTGTGTGAAAAACCCTTTGTCATCACCCAAAAACAGGCGGTTGAATTAGTGAACCTGGCCAAAAAGAACAACACTTTCCTCATGGAAGCCATGTGGACGCGTTGCATGCCGGCTTATATCAAAGCCCAGGAATGGGTAAAATATGGCCGCATCGGTGAGGTGAAATTAATTACCGCTAACTTTAGCTACCGTACGCCATATGACCCTTACAACAGAATTTTCAACAAAGAAACTGACGGCGGCAGCCTGTATGATGTGGGTATTTACCCGATTGATTTTGCCATCGGTATTGCGGGGGGTTATCCCCAGAGCGTGACCGGGTCGGCTCAGTTCGCTCCAAATGGCGTGGATGAAGCCGCTGCCTTTTCGATGAAGTTTGCCAACGGCGCGTTGGCCAATTTGGCATGCGGATTCAACGTCCGTGCCATGGAAGAAGCCTATATCTACGGCACCCAGGGGCGTATCATTTTGGAAAACTGTTATGGCCCTCAAACCTGCATTCTTTGTGATGAAAATGGAAAAACCATAGAAAAATTCAAGAAACCTGTGCCCGATGGGTTTGAACATCAGATTCGGCATTGCGCCGATCTGCTCCGTGCCGGCAAAATCGAAAGCGATCTGATCCCCTGGGAAGACACCATCGCCAGCGCCGCCATATTTGACGCCCTGAACAAGCAGTGGGGCATAAGTCAATAGTTAGTGTTATTTGTACTTAATAAGTAGCTTATCCTCGCAGCTAGCTGCGATAAAATGGTAGTAAATTCACCTCACCCCAAACCCCTCTCCATCCATTGGATGGAGAGAGGGGCAGGGGAGAGGCCGGATTTAAAGAACTTATTTGCATAAGTCCGAACCATAAAAATCAATACCCATTGACAATCTTTAGGGAAGATTATCAGGAGAAAATATGGCCCCGAATTACAAAATAAACGGAAACCCACTTGCCTGGTTGCTTGATATTGATAACCCTGAGGTGCGCTATCTGGCTTTACGTGATCTGGAGCAACTACCCTACGAAAACGAAGAACTGAAAGCGATGCGTCAAACTGCCCACCAACAGGGGCCGATTGCTCATGTTCTCGAGAAAATGCACCCCGAAGGTTATTGGCAGAAACCCGGCCCAGGTTACGGTCCCAAGTATAAGTCTACCGTTTGGTCGCTGATGCTGCTGGCACAATTGGGCGCAGACCTGCGCGAGGATGAACGTATCCGCACTGCCTGCACTTATCTGGTAGACCATGCCCTCGCCTCCGGCGGACAATTCTCCTATAATCAGGAACCTTCAGGCACCATTGATTGCCTGCAGGGCAACCTTTGCTGGACGCTGATGGAACTCGGCTGTGAAGACCCGCGTATCCAATCTGCCTATGATTGGATGGCTCGCTCTGTAACCGGTGACGGCATTGCACCAAACACAGATCGCAAAGCGCCGATCCGCTATTATGCTTATAAATGCGGTCCAAACTTTGCCTGTGGTGCCAACAATAAAATGCCCTGCGCCTGGGGTGCAGCCAAAGTAATGATGGCTTTTAGCGTCTTGCCAAAAGAAAATCGCACCCCCATGATTGACAAAGCCATTCAAATGGGGTTGGACTTTTTCCTTAACACTGATTTGGCGAAAGCAGAATTCCCGAACGGACAAAACGATCATCCCAGCCGCAACTGGTGGAAGTTAGCCTTTCCGGTTTTCTATGTTACCGACCTGCTGCAAGTCGTTGAAGCCCTGGTCTCACTTGGAGTCGGAAATGATCCGCGTCTTGAAAGCACACTTCAGCTCATTCTTGATAAACAGGATAGTCAAGGCCGTTGGCCTCTGGAATATGATTACGCAGGCAAAACCTGGAGAAGTTACGGAAAGTTGAACGAGCCCAATAAATGGGTGACGCTAAGGGTATTACGAACCCTTAAATCCTTAAATCATTCATAGAGATTATTACCACAATTCATTTTTCTCAATGAGAGTTTTCTCATTTAATCGAATTGCCCTCTTTATACGATATAATATTGGGTCTTTAAAATCTAATAGAGAGTTGGTAATTGTTTGTGAATACGAATAATGTTTCAAATGAAATGGTAAAACCAATGCGAATTAACCGGCTCGTGTCGGTAATTTTGAATGGTGTCATGTTAGAAAAATTAGCTGTGGAACACGCTCACAATGTTGAAGCAATGGCTGATAGTTTGATGAATAACCTCGCTGGTACTGTTCAGCGAAACATCCTCACCCACGAAGTTGCTCACGTGGATCAGAACTTGAAAATGGAAATTGGCCGCCGCATCAATTTGCCGCAAGCCGCTTAAGGTTTTCTGATGAGCTGACCAGCACCCTCCTTTTTAGGTGGGTGCTTTTTTTATGAACCAGAACTATTCATGCTTGAATCCAACATATAGCTGTGATATAAAATAAGATAATTATTATAGTATTTGGCTGTTTTATTCAATTTAGATATCCCGAACCTAAGAAGAAAGGATAAGATAATGCCCAAAATCATCCCCTGTTTATGGTTTGCAGGTCAGGCTGAAGAAGCAGCCAACCTGTATATTTCTCTCTTCAAAAACTCGAAGATACTATCGACTGCACTCTATCCCGAGAACGCTCCAGGCGAGGCAGGTACTGTAATGACGGTCAACTTTGAAATCGAAGGTCAGGAATTCATTGCCCTTAATGGCAGACCTCAGTTTCAATTCAACGAATCCATTTCCTTTGCAATGACCTGCGAAGATCAAGCAGAATTAGACAGGTTATGGTATGGCCTCACCGCCAACGGCGGAGAAGAAGTGCAGTGCGGCTGGCTGAAAGACAAGTTCGGCGTCTCATGGCAAATCACACCCAAAATTCTCGAAGAACTCTTGAGCGACCCGGATAAAGAAAAAACCGACCGCGTTTTTCAGGCACTTTTAAATATGGTAAAACTCGATATTGAGGGATTGAAAAAAGCCTACGCTGGTGTATAAATATCGGTGAGGAGACCTCACCGATGGAAACTACCATTCATAAACTTAAGGGAGCCAATATGGATATTGACCTGGCTACCCCCGCTGCAGAAATCCCCTGGCAGCAAGACGCCTGCCCGTGGAATCTAGCCGAATCCACCAACAGTCACCGCTGCGCGGTTAAGAATGTCTCACTGTGTCCGCACTTTCGCGGTGTGGAATATTTGGATACCCTGCTTTGCAGCTTTCCAACCCAAGTCTCACCAGAAAATCCAAACGCCTGATTATTCGACAGCGATCGCCGCAGCTATAACCGGTTTATCTTTGGTCGGCAGAATGATCATCGCCATCACTGCTGCCAATACCATGGCAATGCCTGCCACTAAAAATGCTTCTTTCATACCGTTCACAAATGCCTGACGAGATGTTTCCACCACCAGGTTCGCAAGATTAGGGTTGAGCCCGTTGGCCGCCACCATTGCGCTTTGCACACTTCCGCTGATGGTTTCCATCACGGCGCCTGAAAGACCAGATTGACTCGCCAAAACACCCACATCTGAGCGATAGATGCCATTCATCAACGCACCTAAAATAGCCACGCCTAGTGCGCCGCCAAGCTGTCGGGTTGTGTCGTTCAAGGCTGAACCGATGCCCGCACGGTTGGGAGGCAGGGTATTCATGATCGCCGAAGTTGCGGGGCTCATGGTTAAGCCGATTCCGCACCCATTCAGGAACAAAACCAACAAGACGATACCATAATTAATATGCAGCCCCGCTGTCTGAGAAAACAGGAATGCTGAAAGTCCAGACAGGATCAGCCCAATACTCATGGTGATTTTCGTCCCCAATCGGCGGTTCACGCGTACCGAAAGCATGGTCGAAACAAACACGAAGGGAGTCATTGGCAGCATACACAGCGCAGCTTTGATGGGTGAAAATCCTTCAATCGATTGAAAATACTGACTGTAAAGGTACATACATCCCATCATGGCAAAAGCACTGATGGTTAACGACACGTTTGCGCCGGTAAAGATTTTGTTTTTAAAGAACTCCAGCGGCAGCATGGGATGGGGGGAATGTTTTTCCCACAGGATGAATGCGGTAATAAAGACCACCGCGATGGCAAATGATACCCACACCATCGGCGCGGACCAGCCCTTCTCGCCCACCAAAATCATGGCATAGACCAATGAAACCACCCCCACAAACGAAAACGCCACACCCGGGAAATCCGGTTTCGGAGTTCGAACATCTTTTGATTCGGGCACATACAAAACACAACCGAGGATGCCGATGATCACAATTGGCAGGTTAAGGTAAAACACTGATGCCCAATGGAAGGACGAAATCAATAATCCGCCAATGATGGGGCCAATACCCGCCCCAATGGAAAAGATGCTTGACCATATGGCAATCGCCTTGGCCCGTTGTTTGGTTTCGCGATAGACATCAATCAAAATGGAAAGCGTAGAAGGCATGATCAATGCGCCGGCCAACCCCAGCAGAGCACGGAAGGCTATCAACATGATGGTGGAAACAGATAATGCTGCACCGAGGGACCCTGCACCAAAAAGTGCCAGGCCGATGATCAATAGACGTTTGCGTCCGTAGCGGTCCCCAAGCGCACCTGTGGTGATCAATAGTGAAGCAAAGATCAGATTATAGGCATTCACCACCCATTGCAGTTCTCCGGTGGTCGCTTTGAAATCAGCCGCGATGGAGGGTAATGCCAAATTGAGCACAGTGGTGTCAATCGAGATAATAAAGAGGGAGATACACATGACCGCAAGTACAAGCCAGCCGCTTTGATTCTTTGATGATAAATTCATAATTCATTGCTCCAATGAGTGGGTTAATCTTGCGTAAGATTTCGATGGATACGTTCAAGAAATTGATTCAATAGGTCTTGTTCATTTGGGTTGAAACCTGCAAAAGCGGCTGCATCCATTTTTTGAGTTTGTTCAACTGCTTGAGCAAGTTTGATTCTGCCATTATCGGTGAGAAAAATACGTGAACAGCGGCTGTCAAGCGCATCCGTTCGCCGTTCAATTAACCCGGCTTGCTCCATGCGCGTCAACAGGTTGGTCAGCGTTGCAGGGGTCAGCTCAAGTTTTTCGGCCAATTCCGATTGGGTAAGGCCTTCTTGATCTCGCAATTTAAATAAAACCTGGGGCTGTCCGCGAAAAAGACCAATTTCACCAAACATGCGTGAAGCCTGGTTGTGATGCGCCCGACTGACGAGAAACAATCGATATCCGAGGTTAATTTTTTCCATCACTCACCTTAATATAATTAGCTTGCTAATTATATGGAACCAGACGTAATTGTCAAGTTTTTTGAATTATTTGCTACAATTTATGGATTCAATCGTATGCTATGGTGGGAAATCAACCATCAGAAAGTGAATTCAAAATGGACCAATCAATTCTGCGAATCGATATGGGATTTGTAAATGCCTATCTGCTTCAAGCCGGAGAAGGTTACATCCTGGTGGATACTGGCATCGGCGATGTGTGGACCAAACTGGAAAGTGAGCTGTTATAGCGTGGCGCCCTGCCTGAACGTTTGAAACTGGTCATCCTCACCCACGGGGATTTGGACCACGCCGGCAACTGCAAGAAACTTCACCAAAAATACGGCATCAGCATTGCCATCCATCAAGGCGATCTAGAAATGGTTACCACAGACCAACCCAGACGCAGGAGCGCCAACACCTTGACCGGCAAAATTATGGCGTTAATGGCCGCAAAAATGAAAGACACCTCTGGCTGCTTTGAGCCCAACCTGTATCTTGAAGACGGTCAAAGCTTGCAAGAATTCGGACTTGATGCGACCGTGATACATACACCCGGTCATACGCAGGGTTCCATTGCCATCTTGACCGCGGCTGGCGGCTTAATCGCCGGAGATACCCTTTCGAACCGCAGAAAACCAAAAACTGCTGACCTCTTTGAAAACGAATCGGAGTTAAAAACAAGCCTGACCAAGCTGCGAGGTTTACCAGTCAAAAAAATCTATCCAGGCCACGGAAAACCATTCTCATTTCAAGAATTACTCGAATTAACTAAAGATTTGTAATTCATAACCGGAATAATTATGGAATATATTATGGAACTGCGTAAACTTGTTGGTCACCAACCATTGATCATGGTTGGTGCGACGATGCTTCTATTAAATCAACAAAAAGAATTATTAATGATGAAACGAACAGATAATCTTTTTTGGGGATTACCTGGCGGTTCAATCGAATTAGGCGAATCACTTGAAGAGTGCGTCAAGCGCGAAACAGTTGAAGAAGTTGGTATTACCGTTGACCATATAAAATTATTTGGTGTTTATTCAGGGAAAGAGATGCATTACACCTACCCAAATGGAGATGAAGTCTATATGGTGTCTGTTGTTTTCTTGTCTAAAATTGATCATGAAAGTATTCAACTCAATTTAGATGAGCATAGTACATATCGATTTTTTAATCTTAATGAAATCCCTGATGAAGTCAGCCCGCCCATCAAACCCATATTGCATGATTTGATCAAAAAAACAAGAAGTGATTAAAAAATACTTTAATTTTGATAGATATTTCAGTATTAATCTTTCAACAATCGTAATTTAATCATTTTTACAAGGATATGCTCATGCCAACTGCCGTTTTCTCTCACCACAATAATCGCAGCCTCATTACCGTTGCATGGATCACAACAGCTCTCATCAGCACACTGCCCGACATCCTCTTTAATGAACTCAGCGGATCAGTGCCGGCATGGATGCTGGCTGCAAAACTCATTCTTTTGGGCATCCTGGCAGTGGTTTCTTATTTCTATAAACCCATCAAGCCGTTGCATAATTATTTCCTCATCATGATTGCGTTTTTCGGTTTGCTGGAACTAAGTTCACGGATTAATTTCACCATACCCTTTCTGCAAAATATATTCGGCGCAAGTGTATTCGACCAACGCATGCAAGCCGAACAAACCGGAAAACTGATCGTTTCGGTCTTCATGATCTTGATCTTGTTTGTGTTGGGTTATAATCGCAAAGATATCTTTTTAACCCGCGGCAATCTCAAAGCACTTATTACACCCGTTAAACTGCTGGGGTTTCCAAAACCTGAACCCTGGACGAAATTTGGTCTGCTCTGGTCATTTTGTATCGCTGCAGGTTTGGGGGTTGCGCTATACCTTGGCATGAAACCCTCAGCCAGTTTGTTTGTCAAAATGCTGCCTATTCTGCCTTCCATTATTTTTTACGCCGCTTTGAATGCGTTTAACGAAGAAATGATTTTCAGAGCACCCATGCTGGCCACGCTTGAACCCGTGGCGGGCAGCTTGAATGCCCTATGGATGTCAGCTTCCTTTTTTGGCATCTCTCACTACTTCGGCGTCCCCAGTGGAATACCAGGTGCCATTGCATCCATTTTTATGGGCTGGATCTTGAGCAAAGCCATGCTTGAAACCCGCGGACTCTTCTGGTCATGGTGGATTCACCTGCTCAGTGATATTGTTATCTTCTCATTCCTCACCATGGGATTGTTAAGATAAATGGTTGGGGCAAATTGTGCGGTCATTGCAAACCAAAATTGTCTGTGCGAGAGGTATTGTGGCCCTATTTTTTCCCACGTAGATGAATCAGTAATTTGATCTTCAAACCTCAAAGTAATTTTCTTGTAGGGGCGAATGGCATTCGCCCTTACATGTTTGAATTACCCAATTTATCTCTATATCAACGTAGGGGTTCGTTGCAACGAACTACGTTAGTATATAGTTTAGTGACAATTCATAACTCAATTCTTCGCCCTCTTGACCAATAAAACCACAAGAACCCGGTCTGCACCACGCTTGCCAAAATCACGATCCACAAGATCTCGGTGAATCCTCCTGCGATGGTGAAAATGATATCCATCACATGTAATGCCGTCGGAAATAGAAAAATCGGCAGATCATTGGTGGTAAAAGGTCGGAGATTCTTACCGCGCCAGAAAAAGATCAACAAAAGCGTTGGCACCAGCAGGTGGAACGCCAGCATCACCCATTCAATGGGTTGTCCCTTTTCGAAGATCGGACCCAACCAAAGCAGAAAATTCGATATTGGGCTGATCATTAGTAAAAGTGCAGCAAACATCATCACAAATGGATAAATGATACCCACAATGGTTTTATAGCCTGATTTCTTGAACCACCAGCGGCCGATCAACAGACAAATTGAGCCGTAAAACATAATCAGCATCCAGCCGGGGAAGTTAAAGACCGGGACATTGAGAATATTGACATCGGTCGAACTGATCAGCCAGTTCCAGCGGCCTGAAGTTAACTCACCCACGGTATGCACCTGCCTTATCGCCAGTGGGTCAATCGAAAAATCCTGCAGCATGCCAAAAAGTCCGATGATGGGAGGCTTCGCTCAGTTGGGCACCTTCGTATTTTCAAGCAGCCAGAATCCAGTGATTAGTACACACACTTCTATGAGTGGTACTGATGCCGGTACAAAACCAATCATCACCAACGACCGCCCGTAGGAATACAGTCCCATCACGATGGCGGCATTTTCATAAATAGAGGCATAGATGAAGATGAACGCGAATGCCTCCAAAAAGATTACCCAAGACCGCTCCTCTCTGCGGATAATGAATGCCAATACCATCACCCCCAACAGCAATGCCACCACATCCTGCACCAGCCACGTCCACGGAAAAGGTTCTACAAAAATGTAGCCCAATAAATTCCTCATGCGAATAATTCCTTTTTGTCAGAAAATAGTCAACTATTCAACATAATGTTGATTAGTTGTATTATATTAAGGATATGCTATACGTCCTCAACACTAAACCAAAAAATGTTGATTTATCAACAAATATATGGAGAATATAGATGAAATCCAAAAAAACTGATCCCCGCGTGTTGCGCACCAGGGATTTGTTGCGACAAGCACTTGTAGAATTAAGCACGGAAAAGAGTTTTTCAAGTCTGACAATCAGCCAGGTCACTGCTCAAGCCGGTCTGGATCGCAGTACTTTTTACCTTCATTACCCCGGCCTTCATGCCTTGTTGGAAGATTGCGCTCGTGAATTATTTGCAGAAATGCGCGCCGAGATTTACGCCAATAAAAAGACAGATTATCACAATAATCCATCAGTGCTGGAACCATTTGTCGCCAGTGTCTTTAAACACCTTGAAAAACATCATCGTTTTTACAAGACCATGCTTGGCCGTCAAGGAGATCCCTATTTCAGAACCTTGTTTCAGGATCAGCTTTCTGAACTAATCTTTGAACCTTTTTCATGGAGAACCAGCGCTGAACGAAGTACAGTGCAATCCAACATGACCCTGCTTTTTTTTAGCGCAGGTTTCGCCGGTCTGGCATCTTGGTGGCTCGAAAAAGATATGCCCATCCCCCTTGAAGAAGCCTCGCATCAGGTTGCGGTGAACATCCTGCCAGGTTATATGCGTTTAATTGAATAACCAAAGAGAGTAAAATTTCTTCATAACCGTTTCTGTCCAATCAGCCTGTTTGACAATTGACACAAATCACGATTCACTAATCACTGCACTTCCCAGCCTCTTTTGAACCTTTTTTCACGGTCTGCTACATACTTCATGACACAGGTTGAGGCAGACCATGATAACCAACACACTTACACAAAAAGGAAAATGGACCATCGCAATGGCTGAACCCCGCAACGATGAAACTCTGGTAAAAAGATTGGCCGCCGGGGATGAAACCGCGCTTCACGAACTCTATGCGGAATATGGGAAGCGGCTTTTTGCGTACGCCCTGCGCCTCACCAATGACCAGGCCAAAGCCGAAGATGTGGTGCAAGACGCGCTGGTTGTGGTTTGGCGCACAACCTACCGTTTTCGCGGTGAAGGACGCTTCATCGCCTGGCTTTTGGGCATCGTTCATCACACCGCCATGAATGCCGTCCGCCATACCTCCATCTCCATCTCGGATGAAATGGAAGACTCGATTGCTTCAAATGCAATGCCGCCTGAAAACCAAACCCAGCGTAATCTACAAGGCGAATGGGTGCGCCAGGGGTTGAAATCTCTCGACCCTGACCACCGTGCGGTGCTTGAGCTGGTTTTCTATCAAGGCTTAAACCTGGCTGAAATCTCAGAAGTGTGTCAAATCCCGTTGGGGACGGTAAAAAGCAGGCTGTCGTATGCCCGACAGCAGCTCAAAGGCATCTTGATCAGACAAAACGCGGAGGAATGGCGATGAAAACACATACCGAATATGAAGAACTACTGACTTTCTACGCTGCCGGTGGTTGCAGCCCACAACAAAAACACGAGATGGAATCTCACCTGAACGCCTGCCATGAATGTCAAACCGAGCTGGTGATGTGGAAAGCCGTATCCTCAGAAATTGAGTCTTCCAACCAGGCTCTCGTCGTGCCACCAGAAATCCCTGCACTGGCACTCAAGCGCATCCATCATCTCAACCCCCTAGCTGCCGCACTGCGACAATCCTGGCAGTTAATCAGAGCCCAGTTTTATATCGTCCAATCCGAGTTGTGGCCGGTTTCTGCCCTGGTTATGTTGATCGGGGTTCTGGTTGCCGTAATCGCCAGAAAAGACATGGTGATCTATCTTCTTTCACCGATGATGGCCGCTTCAACCCTGGCCATGCTTTATGGCCCGGATCACGACCCTGCCAACGAACTGGCACGCTCAACCGCCACTTCACCATGGAAAATCCTGCTGGCACGCATGAGCATCATGTCATGCTATAACCTGCTGCTGGGATTGGTAGCTTCACTGGGGCTGTTGCTCTTTGTCAAACCCGAAATGCTGGGCACGATCATCCTCGGCTGGGTCGGCCCGCTGGCTTTTCTATCCTCTCTTGCACTTTTGCTTTCGGTCTGGTGGGGAACCGGCATTGCTATTGCCGTCACTTATGGCTTATGGTTGGCTCAATATGTCTCATTCAATTCAATCAGTATCTGGATGCCTTCTCCCGTCTGGAGTAGCTTCCTGACAGCTTACAAGAACTTTTGGCACGACCCTTTGCTTCTGGTGGGGATATCTCTCGTGCTTGCCTTGATCGCATTATGGAGCGCCAACCAGCCTGTGCTTCGTCTAACATCATCCAACCAATAATTCACAAACATGAGACCGTCTGGTCTCAGGAGGAACTATGTCTCAATTTTTTGGCGTGCTGCGCCACGAATTCAAAATGGCTGTCAAACGGCCAGGCATGTGGATTGCATACGCTGTACTTTATGTTTTCTATTCCATCACAGTTTTTGCGCCAACAGAAATCGGCGAAGGGCTTCCCGCAACCACATTTGAAATGTGGCAATATGCCGCCATGATTTTGTTCTATACCAACATGTTCATGGTTCTCCTGGGCGGAATTCTAGCCGCGGACCGTTTACAGCGAGATTACCGGTTGGGAGTACGTGAACTACAGCGCAGTTCACCCATTAGTCAATTCTCGTACCTTTTGGCTAAATATATGGGTGTTTTGGCTGCGGTGATTGTGCCAATGTTTCTTTATGTGATGGCGGTTGCCGGCTACTATGTAGCAAGAGGGGTTCCGCCGCTTTTTCTCGCCGTTATGGTTGTTGTCTTTCTCGTGATGGGTGGAATTGCCTATGCTTTTGTGGTGGCTTTCTCAATCGCCTGCCCGTTATTCATGCCGGTGCGGGTTTACCAGGTGTTGTTTGTTGGCTACTGGTTCTGGGGTAATTACTTGAGCCCTCAGGTCTTCCCAACCATCAGCGATACTCTGTTGGTTCCCTCTGGTAAATATGCATTGTATGGTTTCTTCCATGGGTTTCCGGAATTCTTTACGAATTTTCAACAACCCTCAGTCGCCGTCACCCAAGCCATATTGAACCTGGTGATTTTATTTTCCATCATCATCATTGTGCTGGCCGTCACGACCCTCATTCTGCACAGACAAACTCGCCGGGCATAGGATACAAAAATGAAACGCTTTTCGTTACGTTATGCTCTAATGACCTACAAACTGGATCAGCTCTGGCTGCCGCTGGCGATATTCTTTATATTCGTGCTCATCAGTTTTATACAGTTGGGTGAACCTCAACTGATGAATATCGCTCGGTCTTACCTTATCGCAACAATACCCTTACTTGCAGGCATTCTGGCTGCCTATGCCGTGTTGGAAGACCTTTCGCTGGAACTGCGCTTTGCCACACCCATCCCGGCATCCCGCACTTTGTTTGAACGTCTGGGACTCATCTTTATCATCCAATCAGGCTTCGCCTTGTTGTTTCAGGCTATTATCTTGATCATGGGCGGCGACTTCTCCATATACTTGAGTGTCTGGCACCTGCAATTAGCCTGGATCATCCCCACCCTTTCATTAATGATGTTGGGATGCACTTGCTCTCTGTTGGCCGCCAACTCCACCATCGGCGCTTTGATGGTGGGTATGGTCTGGCTGGTGCAAGTGATCGCCCGTAGCTGGTTTGCCGGGAATTTTGGCAAATACTTTTTGGTGTTCATGGGTGGATTGATGCCAGACCATCCTGATCTTATCGCAAATCACATTTCACTATTCGTGATTACCCTGGTTCTCTTGCTGTCTTCCATGGCGCTGCTTCGCCGCCAGGAACGTTATATCTAAAAAAGGATTTCTCATGATAAAAATCAATTCTCTTACCAAAGTATATGGTGCAGGTGCCAAAACGGTTCAGGCGCTCAATGGTCTGGATCTGGTCATCGGTCAGGGCATGTTTGGCCTGCTCGGACCGAACGGCGCCGGCAAGACCACCCTCATGCGCATTCTGGCAGGCATCGTCAATGCCACCAGCGGTTCAGTGAACGTCGGCGGCTTTGATGTCACCACTGAAGCCGGTAAAATGGAAGTCAAAAAGATGCTCGGCTACCTGCCCCAGGAGCTGGGGATGTACCCCGAGCTGACTGCTGCTCAATTTGTAGATTATATGGCCATCCTGAAAGGCTTGGAAAACCCCGCCGAACGCCGCGAACGCGTTAAAAATGTGTTGAACATGGTTGGGCTGAAAGATAATGCCAACCGCAAAATCAAAGGGTTCTCAGGCGGTATGAAACGCCGTGTGGGCATTGCCCAGGCGCTGGTCAACGACCCCAAGTTGCTGATCGTGGATGAGCCCACTGCCGGTCTTGACCCCGAAGAACGCATCCGCTTTCGCAATCTGCTGGTCAACCTGGCGGCTGATCGCACCGTGCTGCTTTCAACCCATATCGTTGAAGACATCGGCCAAACCTGCCGCGATCTTGCCGTCATCGCCCGCGGACAAGTGATCTTCCGCGGCAGCCCGGCTGAATTAACCCAGGCAGCCACTGGCCATGTGTGGGCCTTGACTTCTTCAGCCATGGAAAAACCAAACCATGGGCTGACCATCGTCTCAATGCTGCATTTGGCCGAAGGCACCCAATATCGCATGGTCGGAGAAAGTGCCACAGATTATCCAGAGGCACAGCCCGTCCAACCCGGGCTTGAAGACGGCTACGTCT
>Ga0351946_1024_pt1 | contig 19830 bp, 18 predicted proteins | sample BONcelT113001F15_FD_206832 | JGI IMG/M metagenome (GOLD analysis project Ga0351946, IMG submission 206832) | Enriched cells from coal bed in the Powder River Basin, Montana, United States - BONCAT cells T11 rep3 HSBNCT.T11.300.1.F15 ...
ATTGCGGGCGGTGTTGCGGCAACAGGGATTCGAGTTGAAGTGATGTGTTGACTTCGCTGTCGCCAGCGTTTATAATGGCGGTCAGATGGAGGCATAAGATGGCCCTTGCGATACGCGCTGAGTACAAAAAAGGCATGTTCAGGCCGCTGGACCGCGCCGATGGATTGACGGAAAACCAGATCATTGAACTGGAGATCCATCCACTGCCGCCTGTCACCAACGCCCCCCGCATTATGGGTGGTAAGCCCTGTATGACGGGCACGCGTATGCCGATTGACTGGGTTATCGGCTATCTGGAAACTGGGCGCACATTGGAGCAGTTCCTCATGGACTATCCCCAATACGGACGCGAGCAGGTGACGGCGGCGATCCACTATGCCGTACAGCACCTGGGATATCCTGCTCTCCCTGCAGAGTGAGCCATGCGCTTCTACCTGGATGCGCACATGCCGCGGGAAGCAACGCCACTCTACCTGCGACGCAAAGGGCATAGTTCGCGCCACGCGGTGCGGCTCGGCTTTGCTGACCGCGACGATGATTTCCACTATCAGTACGCCAAATCTGTGAAGTGCATCCTGATCACTCGAGATGAAGACTTCGCAGATTCGCGCCGCGTCCCTTATCACAAACACCCCGGCGCCATCATCATCGCTGCGGGTCGCAGCGCAAGCGCAGCGGACGTGATCGAATTATTGGGCAAAGTTCTGCGCCTGTCCCACACAACGGCCAGCCTGTACGAGAGCAAAGTCATTGCCCACGCAGATTACTGTATCCACCTGACTGGGCAGAACGAGAAGCAAATCGCCTATCTGTAGCCCTGAGGCTTTGGGATCGCCCAGGGAGGACAATGGCGTCACAAAGCCCGCCTCGGCCTTCGCTGTGCGCAAGCTGGCCGATAAGCTGGACGCCCGGCCGAGCGACTTCAACCTGGTGGAGATCAACGAGGCGTGCGCGACTCGGTGCGTGACCGACAGCGGGAAGTTGGGGCTGGCCGAGGAGCCGGTCAAAGGCCGCGCGACACCGTGTCTCGGCGGCGGGACGGCGATGACATTGGCGGTCGAAGTTGAAGCTGAGTGAGGAGGGCGCGTTTTCGCTCTCTGGGCGGGACATGGTAAAATAGGTGGGCTGTCGAGACCGGCACGGGCCGAGGAGTCTACCGACGAATTGGGGAGGAGCCATGCCCACCGATGCTGCACATCTGACTTTCAACCAATTGGAAACCATGCGCGCAGGCGCACGCGTAGCCGCGCGCACCTGCATGGGTATCACGCCTGCGGATCGCGTCTTCATCCTGACGGACAAGCCCACGCACGGCATTGGCCGTCTGTTGAGCGAAGAAGCGTCTGAAGCAGGCGGCGAAGTCCTGCTCCATGACCTCGAGCAATACACAGAGCGCCCGGTCAAGGCGCTGCCCGAGAGCTTGCGCGCCGATCTGCTCAAGTTTCGCCCCACGGTCACCTTCTACGCGGCTTCGACCCAACCCGGCGAAGTGACATTCCGCAACGGTCTGCGCGTCTTTCTGCTCAATGACCTGAGCGTCCGCCACGCGCACATGCCGGGGGTGAGTGCGCAATTGATGCAGGAGGGGATGCGTACCGACTACCGCATTGTCGCCTCGGTCACCACCGCGGTGTATGACATTGCGCGGATGGCGGAGACGATCCACGTTACCACCGCTGATGGCACCGATCTGACCGCGGTTTTCGATCCGGCGCTGCGCTGGGTGCCATGCACCGGCCTCTATCACCGGCCAGGCCAGTGGGGCAACTTGCCCGAAGGCGAGACCTACAGTTGCCCGCAGCGGGTGGATGGCGCCCTCGTGGCGCATGTGATCGGCGACTACTTCAGCGAGCGCTTCGGCGTGCTCAAAGAGCCGATTCACGTCCAGATCGCGGATGGCGTTGCCACTGCGGTGCGCTCGGCCAACGCGGCGCTGGCCGCCGCGTTGGAAGCCTATCTCGACTCAGCAGAAAACGCCCGGCGGGTGGGTGAATTTGCGATCGGGACGAACATCAGCCTGAAGAAACTCTCCGGCAATATGTTGCAGGACGAAAAGATCCCCGGGGTCCACGTGGCCTTCGGCAACCCCCACCCTACTGAGACGGGCGCGCTCTGGTCATCCCTGCTCCACATTGACATGATCCCGAGCCGCTGCACGATCAGTGTGGACGGCGAAACGATCATGAAGGATGGCCGGTTCGACTACGAGTTACTCGGCGTCCCGCCGCCGAGAGGATAGAAGCCAAGAGGAGAACGCGCATGGATTGCACGAAGTGCCACACCTGGAACCCCGATGACAAGCAGATCTGCTGGCGTTGTCAGGCGGAGCTCCCCAAGCCCGTCGAGAAGAAGAAACGCGCCCCCACCCTGCTCCTGGGCTTGCCGATCTGGGCGTGGATCATGCTGGGCGCGATGGTGGTGTTCTGGTTCGTGACCCAGTTCTTGGGGACAGGTATGGCCGGCCGGTAACCGCGGTCGAATGATCTACCCGGTAGTGACGACTTCAGTCGTACGGCAGATGAACGACTAAAGTCGTTACTACGGGAGTTGTCGCCACGCCCCGCATCTTTATGTCAAACCCCATCTCACCCGCTCCTGAGCCCCTCATCGCGCACCTGCTCGACTGGATTCGCATCGCCCGCCGTGATTTCCCCTGGCGGTGCCGGCGCGATCCCTACGCGGTCTGGATCTCCGAGGTGATGCTCCAGCAGACGCAAGCCGCCACCGTCGTGCCCTATTTCGAGCGTTGGCTGCGCCGCTTCCCCGACCTCCCCACGCTCGCCGCTGCGCCGTTGGATGACGTGCTCAAGGCGTGGGAAGGGCTGGGCTACTATGCGCGGGCGCGCAACCTGCACCGGATGGCGCAGACGGTGATGGCGCAGCACGGCGGGCGCATCCCCGGCGAGCGGCGGGCCTTGCTGGCGCTGCCGGGGATCGGCCGCTACACCGCGGGCGCGATCCTCAGCCTGGCGTTCGGGCAGGCCGAACCGGTCCTGGATGGCAATGTGCGGCGGGTGCTCTGCCGGGTGTGCGACATCGCCGGCGATCCGGCCGAAGCCGCGACCGAGAAGCAACTCTGGGAGATCGCGACCGCACTGGTGGCCGCCGCGCCCGCCGGCATGGCCGGCGACCTGAACGAGGCGTTGATGGAGTTGGGCGCGACGATCTGCACGCCGGGCCGGCCCGACTGCGCCGCCTGCCCCATCGCCGCGCGCTGCCTGGCCCACGACCGCGGGGTGGAAGCAGAACGCCCCGCGACCAAACCGCGGGCGCGGACGCCGCACCACACCACGGTCGCCGGGGTGATCCAGGATGCGGCGGGCGCTTGCATCCTGATCCAACGTCCCCCGGCCGGGCTGCTGGGGGGGCTGTGGGGCTTCCCCGGCGGCACGCTCCACCCCGGCGAGGCGCACGGCGCCGGGCTGTGCCGGACCATCCGGGAGCAAGTGGGCGTCGAGGTCAGCGTGGGCGCGCCGGTGACCCGCATCGAGCACGCCTACACGCACTTTCGCATCACGTTGCACGCATATCGCGGTCAGCTTGTCACCGGCGCGCCCCGACCGATCCTTTGCGCGACCGTACGCTGGGTTGCGGCCGGCGAACTGCCCACCCTGGCGTTCCCCGTCACCGACGCCCGGATCATCCGTGCGTTAACGTAGGGGCAGGTTTCCGTCGTTTGCCGGCGAAACCCGTGCCCAACCACACACGCCATTTGCCGGCGATGCCCAGCCAATGGCGCAAAACCTGCCCCTACACCATCATTCCACGACCCCATCGCGCGCCGCCACCGCGCGCAGCGCCGGGCGGCTGCGCCACCACAGCCAGCCCGTCTGGGCTGCGGTGCTGATGGCGAAAGCCGCCAGGCCGACATACAGGCCGACGGCCTGCCCCCACATCACGCCGGCCCACAGCAGCGCGACATTGGCGATCAGGAAGATAGCCACCGCTTCGGTGATGCCGCGGGTGCGCCGGCTGTTGACGATCGCCCCCTGGAACCAGCTTTGCAAGACCGAAAGCGCGGGAATGGGCAGCGTGAGCAGCAGACCGGTGCGCGCCAACGCCGCCAGGTGGGGGGGCAGCGCAGAGAGCCGGCCAAACCAGAAGGCCGAAAGCGGCGTGACCGCCATCAAGAAGAGCGCCACGGTGGTGACAGCCACCAAGACCCCGGTGAAGCGCCGCAGACTCGCCGCCATGCCACGCTCGTCCAGCAGCGCCACCACCACCTCGTTGTAGGCGAAGCCGAGGCTGCGGATCAAGAAAAGCAGACCGGTGATGACGGGCCAGACGGCCAGCGACTCGATCGGCTCCGGCATCCGGCTCAGCCCCGCGCTGCCGATCGGCTGGGCCACCAGGCTGATCAGCGAAGTCAGCGCCAGGGGGATGTAGAAACCGGCGAACGCGCGCCAGGTGAGCGCCGGCGACACATCGGCCGCGGGCTTGAGCTGATCGCGCAACACCGGCCGCACGACCCAGCCCACATAGAGCGCCTCGCTCACCACGCCGGTCGCCACGGCTGCGCACGCCACGACGATGCCCGGCCACGTCCCCATCAGATATCCGACCGCCAACACCGCCGCGTCTGCGGTCAACCGCACCGCAGTCCCGACGCCGACCGCCTTCGAGTGGCCGAAGCGGATCAGCACGCCCTGGTGATAGCGGCGGTAGGCGATGGCCCACGTCCACGGCAGCATGATCATCAGGCCGATGCGGGCCGGCTCCACGATCGCCGCAGGCACGCCCAGGACGTCGCGCACGATGACGTAGTAGAGGGGCGTGAACGCCACCAGCGCGTGCAGGCCGGTGAGGAGCGCGCCGGCCGTCATCATAAAGCGCCACACCTTGCGGTAGGAGACCCAGTCCCGGCTCAGCGCGGTCGAGGCCGAGAGGAGCATCAGGATCGGTGACTCGATGATGAGCGCCAGCGGGAAGACCACCCCGCCATACGCGGCCAAATTGATGGCCGGATCAGCCAGCCGCGCCACCACCGCGCTGAGCACCGGGATCTCGGCCGCCATCAACATCCAACTGGCAGCCAGCGGCCACCACGTCCGCACGATGCGCCGCATCGGCGTTGAACCAGAAAAATCTTGCATGAAGTTGCGCCAACCCATCCCCACGCCCGCCCAAGCCGAACAGGATTACGCGAACGGCCAGATCATGTACAGATTCACCTTCCCACCCAGATCGGACGCATACAAAATCCGGTCGCCGTTCCAACTCCACGTCGGGTGGCAGTGTGCGGTCTGCGTGTGCCACGAGGTCCTGTGGTTGCAGAGCAGTTTCAGCGTGGCCGGTTCCTTCGCGATGTCAACCAGCACCAGGTCGTCCACGTCGTCGCCGACCAGCAGGCTGTTGTCGGGGTTGGCGTGGTAGTGGTTGCAGTAGAATGGCATGTCAATGCGCTTGACCGTGTTCCCGTCCCGGTCGGCCAGCCCGACGAAGGGGATCATGGCGTTCTGGTTGACCGGCACGTCGGTCGCCACGGCTTGGGTGCGTGAGGAGGTGATGGTGCCATCGTGGCCGGGGCCGCGATCATCGAAGAAGAGATAGCCATCCTGCGTCCAGAACTCGTGACCGATCGAGTCCTGCTCATCCTGTCGGAAGCACGGCTTGGCCTCGCGGGAAGCGAAGTCGAGCAGCCAGATGCGCTGCGTCACCAGGTTCCACGGCCCCTCGTGACAGAAGGAGCCGATCGTGCTGTCGTCCGGGCAGAACTGGAAGTGGCCGACCCAGTGGGTGTCCTTGAACGCATCGAACCAGCCGGAGCCGTCCAGGTAGGCGACTGTGATGCGGCCATCTTTGATCAGGTAGAACGATTCCTTGAAGCCGGTGTAGTTCGGCCCGCGCGGCACGTTCACCCGCTCGTTGCGGCAAAAGGCGATGTAGCGCCGGTTGTGCGCGATGGAGGGCGCACCCAGGCTGTAATGGCCCGTTTCCTCGTAAACAACGCTGGCCTGCCCGGTCGCCATATCCAGCTTCTTGATCTGATTCCCGGTCTTGTAGACGACCAGCGCGCTGTCGGGGGTCTTGGTCACGCTGCCCACCGAGTCCGGCTCGTCGGTGAGTTGCGTGATCACACCGCTCGCCAGGTCGAGGCGGAACAAGTTGTAGTGCGGATCGTCCTGCGGCAGCCGATCCTGGCCCGATGCGCGGTCGGACAGGAAGATGATCTCGTTCTTATTTGCATCGAACGAGTTCTCGGTGAAGTAGAGATGGTAATTGTTGCCCATGGACGTCAGCTTGAGCACGCGGCGTCCGGTCTTCTCGTCTCGGGATTCGTGCATTTCCGAGGGCCAGGTGGTTCCGATCATGATGTGGTCTCCGTGGTTGATGAGTGAGTTGGGAGACAAGGAAACAAGGCGCCTCAGCAGACGAACTTATTCCCTTGTCTACTTGTCTACTTGTTTCCCTGTCTACTTGTTTCCAATCCGCATGTTCAAGCGGAAGTGCGTCTCGCCCTCCGGCAACGCCACCGCCAACCGCATCAACACGCCTTCTCGCTCGTTGACTCGGCATTCTTCCGCCAGGCCGGCAGCCGTGAAGACCGCGCCCACTGGCTCCTCGATCTTCATAACGAGGCTGGAGCGTGCGCCGATGATGCGCGCCGTGGCTCCCTCAACTTGTACCGGGAACCAGGTGACGAACGCTTCCTCGATGGGCAGCGCCGCGCCGTCGAAAGCAAACAGATCCTCCAGCACGACATCGCCGTTCTTGGGATCCAGCCGCAGCGTGCGCCGGGCCAGGCTGAGCGTCGGGAGATCGTAGGCGCGGTGGAAGTCAATGGCCGCCGACTTCTCGTCCGGGCTGGCCCCGTAGGCAATCACCGTGCCGTGGTACTGCTGGTGTCCGCCGAATTCCGGGCCGGGCGCCTGGAGCTTGCCGCCGATGACCGGCACGCCGTGCCCGAACGAATTGCAGAAGACGCTGTCGTAGCGCGGCTGGCGGAAATACTCCTTGCTGTATTTGCCGCGGCCGGGGTCGCACAGCAAGCTCTCGCCGTCCACATGATAGATGATCGTCGCGACATCGGCATGGCTGTGGTGGCCGTCGTTGTGCCCGGACTTGGTCGCCAGCGCCACGGGCCGGCCATCCGCCGTCTGCCCCGCCAGCCGGATCACCCCGGAATCGGGCAGGTAGGCATCCTGCCGCGCGGCTGCCGGGAAAGGCCGGGCGACGCCATCCCACCAGGCCGCGTCGCGCAAGGTGATGGCGAGCTTGGCGGTCGGCACGCCGCGGCCCTGTGGTGCGCGCGGCCCGCTGATCAGCCCAGCCAGATCATCCACGCCGGTGCGCTCGGCCAACCGCTGGACGATGCCGGGCGAGAGCGCGGTCGGCTCCTCGGCGTCGCCGAAGTTGAGGTAGCGGCCCGGCGAGAGCGCGGCCGCCAGCGGATAACGGGCAATCTCCACCAGCCGCGGCGCAGCCAACAGATCGAGGGTGCCGCCGGTGCGCTCCCGCAGCAGCTCGGCCACGGTCACGTAGTACATCAGCCCATAATTCCAGTAACCGATCCCCTCGATGGAGCCGCCGTCCGCCTCGAAGCCGGTGGCGATGTAGGCCGCGAAGCCCTCCAAGACCTGTTCGATGGCCTCGGCCAGGGTCTGCGGGTCCCGTTCGAGCCGCAGGAAGGCCAGCGCAATCGAGCCGTTGCACACGCCGTTCCAGTTGAGCGCGCCCTTGTACCACCAATGCTTGCGGCCATAGGCCAGATAGGGCTTGAAGATGCGCCGCGCGACCTCCTGGCGCACCCGCTGGCCGACTTCCGGCGCCAACTGATCCCCCAGCAGGTGGATCGTCTCGGCCAGACTGGCACCCGTTTCCGCGCAGAAGAGGTCAATCGCATCCGGCTCGCGGGTGAGCGCGGTGTGGCTGCCCCAGGGCCGTTGCCGCGGCGATGGGTGCAGTTCCCAGAAGTCAGGGCCTTGCTCCTCGTGCGCGGGCAGCACCCACGAGGTTTCCTCGCAGATGCTCCAGAGCAGATCATGGATGATGTCGCGGCGACTCTCGTCGCCCAGGAGCATCTCGCAGACAGCGCGCGTGAGCATGGTGCGCTTGGCAAAGTGGGCGCGCTCGTAGTTGCGCCGCTCGCCGGTGTGCTCGAACTGGCGGTAGAGGGTGTAGGTCGTCTGCGGAAGGACACTCAAGTCGGGCGCGGCTTGGCGCAGGACATCCAGCACGATAGGCGTGGCGGATGAACGACGCACGGCCTCTGCCAAATCTTCGGTGGGGGCGTTGATGGTCAGGAGTTGTCGGAGTTCTGTGGTCATAGGCGTTTACGGGTAGACAAGGAAACAAGGAGACAAGGAGAGGCGCGCCTCGCCCTTGTTTCCGTGTCTACTTGTCTACTCCATCTACTTGTTTCCTCCCAGAAAGTCTTCGCGCACCGGGGTAAACGCATCAATCAGCACGGTCGGCGCATAGGTGACGATGTGGTGCGGCACACTCGGTGGGACGTAGTAGGCGCCCCCGGCGGTCAGGCGCACCGTCGCTTGGCCGTCCATGACGAAGTCAATCTCGCCGGAGACGACGTAGCCGAGTTGCTCGTGGGGATGGCTGTGATGCCAGGAGGTTGCGCTGGCGTCGAAGGTGAATTGCACCAACATCATCCCACCGCCATAGCTCAAAATCCGGCGCTGCGCGCCGTCCGGTGTGGTGAAGACGGGCTCGTACTCGGCTTGGGCAATCAGTTTCATGCGTTTCTCCCTATCGTGATTCCGAACTGGCCCCGGCGCCCAAACACAGGGGCGTACTATCGGAGACCGGCCAGGGCGAGGAGTGAATAACTTCACCCGCTGCCGATCCCGGCCAGCTTGATTTCATCGGCGCGATGGCAGGCGACCCAATGATCGGGTGAGACTTCGCGCCAGGCAGGTATTTCAGTCGAACAGGGCGCGTTGGCGTATTTGCAGCGGGGGTGGAATTTGCACCCCGGCGGCGGCTTGCTGGGGCTTGGCACATCACCCGGCAACAGGATGCGCTGCACCTTGAGGTCGGGGTCGGCGCTGGGCACGGCGGAGAGGAGCGCCTCGGTGTAGGGATGGCGCGGGCCGGCGTAGAGCGCCTCGGCGGCCGCCAACTCGACGATGTTGCCCAGGTACATCACGGCCACCCGGTCGCTGATGTGCTCGACCACCGACAGATCGTGCGAGATGAACAGATAGGTCAGCCCCAACTCGTCCTGCAGGTCGTGCAGCAGGTTGAGCACCTGCGCCTGGATCGAGACATCCAGCGCGCTCACCGGCTCGTCGCATACGATGAACTTGGGGTTGAGCGCCAGCGCGCGCGCAATGCCGATGCGCTGCCGCTGCCCGCCGGAGAAAGCGTAGGGGTAGCGATTCATGTGCTGGACACGCAGCCCCACCTGCTCCAACAACTGCCGCACGCGGCTGCGGATTTCGTCGGGGCTGGCGACGCCGTGGATGATCATCGGCTCAGCGATGATCTCCATGACGGTCATGCGCGGGTTGAGCGAGGAGAAGGGATCCTGGAAGATGATCTGCATCTCGCGGCGGTAGATCTTCATCTCGCGCCGCGACAACCGGGTCAGATCCACCATCTCATCCTTGTAGCGATAGCGGATTTGCCCCGCGGTCGGATCCATGGCGCGCAAGATCAGCCGGCCCGCAGTCGTCTTGCCGCAGCCAGACTCACCCACCAGCCCCAGCGTCTCTCCCTGGCGGATGGTGAAGCTCACCCCATCCACCGCCCGCACGTGGCCGACGACGCGGCGCAGCAGCCCGCGCTGGATGGGGAAGTGCATTTTCAGGTCTTTGACTTCGAGAAGGATCGGTGTATTCGAGTTCATAGTGTAGCCTTGAGTCGGCGTCAAACGTCATGCGTCAAACGTCATAACGTTTGACGTTTCACGTTTCACGCCTGATACAACGTACACCGTACAAGCCGCCCCGCGCCAACCTCCGTCAACGCCACATCCTCCGGCCCGGAGCAGGCCGGCTTCTTTTGCGCGGCGCAACGCGGGAGGAACGCACAGCCTTGCGGGATCGAGAATGGATCGGGCACGCTGCCGGCGATGGGGATGAGCCGCTGCTTGACGTTGCGGCCCATCTTCGGCACCGATTGCATCAGGCCGACGGTGTACGGATGCATCGGGTTGTGGAAAATGTCGCGCACAGGCCCGGTCTCGACGATCTTGCCCATGTACATCACCGCCACCCGGTCGGCGATGTCGGCCACCACGCCCAGATTGTGCGTGATGATCAGGATGGACATCTCGAACTGCTCCTGGAGCGACTTCATCAGCTCCAGGATTTGGGCCTGGATCGTCACATCGAGGGCGGTGGTCGGCTCGTCGGCGATGAGCAGCGACGGGTTGCACGAGAGCGCCATCGCGATCATGGCGCGCTGGCGCATCCCGCCGGAAAACTGGTGCGGATATTCCAGGACGCGCTGCTCCGGGTTGGCGATGCCGACCTGGCGCAGCGCCTCGATGGTGCGCACTTTGGCTTCACCCTCGCCGACGTTCTGGTGAAGCTGCACCGCCTCCATGATCTGGCTGCCGACCGTGTGGACGGGCGAGAGGGAGGTCATCGGCTCCTGGAAGATCATGGCGATCTCGTTGCCGCGGATATTGCGGATCAGGTCGCCGCGCGGGTCAGCCTGCGCCAGATCCACGATCTGCCCATCGCGGCGGCGGAAATTGATCGCGCCTTCAGCGATGCGGCTGTTCTTGAGCGGCAGCAGGCGCAGGATCGAATAAGCCGTCACCGATTTGCCGCAGCCCGACTCACCCACCAGCCCAAGCGTCTCCTTCGGCGCAATGCTGAACGACACCCCATCCACCGCGCGCACCACGCCGTCGGGGGTGTCGAAGTAGGTTTTGAGGTTTTGAATGTCCAACAAATCACCTGCCGATGATGAACTCACCCTTGAACGCTCCTCAGCCGCCAAACTACTCATCGGCTTCCTGCATGATTCGCTCGAAGATTGGAACGAGCGCCGGCAACTCGGTTTGGATCACATTCCAGACGATCTCGGCATCCACCTGATCATAGCCATGCACGATATGGTTCCTCATACCGCGAATCTGCGCCCAGGGGATACCCTGGTACACACTCTCGATATCGGACGGGATCAGTCGTGCAGCTTCGCCGATGATCACCAGATTCCACACCACAGCCTTCAGCGTCTTACTGTCGACGCAGAAATCGTGATAGGTCAAGCCGCGAACATAGCTCGTATTCTCGGCGATCGCGTCGAGGATGTGCCGGATGCGGAACTTCCACTGGCGGGGCTTAGAAGACATCCACGCTCTCCGCGAAGATCGCCTCTCGCAGTTCCGGGAGCACGGCGCGGCGCAGGACAAGGTCAACTCGCTTCACCTTGAGCAGTTTCTCGATGCGCTGCGAGGCGCCCACGAAATGGAGCAGCCCGATGGGGCGTGAGAATTCGACCAGTAGATCCACATCGCTGTTCGGCCCGGCTTTATCGCGCGCCACCGAGCCGAACAAGGCGAGCGACTTGATGGCAAACTCGCTTTGTAGCTCGCTTCGATGGTCGCCAAGAATGCGCACTGCTTCAGATCGTTTCATATCTTCACGTTTGACGCTTTACGTTTCACGTTTGACGATTCTCTCACCGCGAATACGGATCGGCCGCATCCCGCAACCCGTCCCCAAAAAAGTTGAACGCCAACACCGACGCCGAGATGAAGAAGGCCGGCATCAATAGCCACGGGAAGTGCCGGATGGACTCCAGGTTTTGCGCCTCTTGCAGCAGCACGCCCCAGCTTACCAGCGGTGGACGCAGTCCCAGGTTCAGGAACGAGAGCGCCGATTCCGCCAGGATCATGCCGGGCATCGCCAGCGAGGCGATCACGATGATATGACCGAAGACGGCCGGGATCAGGTGCTTGAAGATGACGCGGCGGTCATCGGCGCCGGCAAGCTGCGCGGCGAGGACGAACTCCTCCTCGCGCAACGCCAACACCTTGCCGCGGAGCTGCCGCGCGAGCCACGTCCAGCCGATCAGCGAAAGGATGACCGTGATGGCGAAATAGACGCGTTCGGGCGGCCAATGCTGGGGCAGCGCGGCCGTAAGCGCCATCCAGAGCGGCACCGACGGGAACGAACGGATCACCTCGATCGCGCGCTGCATCAAATTGTCAATCCGGCCGCCATAGTAGCCCGACGCCACCCCCAGCACCGAGCCGATCATCAGACTCATAAGGACGCCCAGCAGGCCGATGGTCAGCGACATCTGGCTGCCGATAATGATGCGCGAGAACATATCGCGGCCCTGGCGGTCGGCGCCGAAGAGGTAGATAGGCTGCTTCAGATCGGCGGGGCCGAACAGATGGCGGTCGGCCGGGATGATCCCAAAGAGCTGGTATTCGTCACCCTTCACCAGGAACTGGATCGGTATCTTCACCTTAGGATCGGGCTTGTAGGTGGTCAGCAGCGTGTCCAGGTCGGTCTTGCGCTCCATGCCATAGACGAACAGCCCGACGCCGGACTCGAAGTGCAACGCCTGCGGCGGCGCGTAAAGATACTCGACCCAGCGGTGGTTGACATCGAACGGCGCGACGAAGTTGGCGAAAAGCACGAGCAGGTAGAAGAACAGCACGAGCGAACCGCCGACGACCGCTGAGCGCGAGCGTTTGAACTTGCGCCACATCAACTGATACTGTGAGAGGCCGTAGCGCTTCTCGTCCGCGATCATCGCCGTCTGCGCTTCGGCGGCCAAAAACTCTTCGGCCACGGCGTCCGCCGCGCCCTGGGCCGGTCGAAGGGACGGCGCTTCGGCGCGCTCAGCGCCCGTAGCTAAATCCTGACGTTTGACGCTTGACGTTTGACGCCTATCTTCGTTCATTCCAGCCGTATCCTTGGATCAGCCCACGCCAGGGCGATATCCGCCAGCAGGTTACCGATCATCAACAGCAGGGCCAAAAAGAGCAAGATTGTGCCCGCCAGGTACATGTCCTGGCTGGTCAAGGCGCGGTAGAAGAGCGGGCCGATGGTGGGCATCGAAAGCACGATGCCGAGGATCGTCGCGCCTGAGATCAGATTGGGCAACTGCATGCCCATGACGCTGATCAGCGGGTTGATGGAGACACGGGCCGCGTATTTGTGGGTGACCTTGCGCTCGGTGAGGCCCTTGGCGCGGGCGGTGGTGATGAATTGCTGGCCGAGCACCTCCAACATGCTGCCGCGCATGATGCGCATCAGTTGGGCGATGCCGGCAGTGCCCAGGATCAAAGCCGGGATCAGGATGTGCCGGGCCAGATCCAGGGCTTTTTCGAGCGACCAGGGCGCCTTCTCCATCTCGGACGAATAGAGACCGGTCACCGATACGCCGAAGAAGAAGATGCCCACGGCCATGTAGACCAACGCCAGCAGAAATTCGGGGACCGAAAGCCCCAGGAAGCTGATCAGCGACAGCAGGTTGTCGCCCCATGAGTACTGGTGCGTAGCCGAATAGATGCCGATCGGGATCGCAATCATCCAGGTGATCGCCAACGAAAGCAGCGAGAGCAGCACGGTCAGCGCCAGCCGACCGCCGATCAACTGGCCCACCGGCGCCTTCCAATCCAGCGAGTAACCGAAATCGCCCCGGAACATGCCGGCCATCCAGGTCACGTAGCGGATATACGCCGGCTTATCCAATCCATACTGGCGTTGCATATTTTCAACGGTGGCCTGATCCATGCTCGATCCACTGCTCCCCACCAGCGCGGCCAACGAGGTCATAAAATCGCCCGGCGGCAGCTCGATGATGATGAAGGTCAAGATCGAGACCAGAAACAGCGTCGGTATCATGGCCAGCAAGCGACGGACGATGAATGTAAGCATGGATAGCTCCCCAACCTTCACCACAAAGACACCAAGACACAAAGAAGCACAAAGGATGCGGTTTTCCTTGTGTCTCCTTGGTGACTTCGTGCCTTTGTGGTGTTTACCTTGTTTACTTGCCTACTTGCCTACTCACTTCTTGAAGAAGAAGTGGCTCGGCTCCAGCGTGCCCGGCGACATGATGATCCAGTCCTGGGTGAACTTCTCCGGCACGTTGCGGAAGTTGTTCTTGACGATCACGGGCACGGGCGACATGCCGACCGTCTGGATCGTCCAGGCCTCTTCGACGGCGGTCTTGATCATCTGCTTACCCAGATCAAGCTGCTTCTTCTGGTCAATGGTCAGCTTGAACTGGTCGAAGAGGCCTTGCACCTCGGCCAGCTTGCCGGTGGGCTTGATGCCTTCCTTGCCGCCCGTCTTGTACCAGACGCCGAACGCCGGGGCCATCCACGACCGCTCATCGAACGGGAAGATGTAGATCGGATCTACGAACGGCTCCAGGCCACGGTCGGTGCCCCAGACCGCGATCTGCACCTGGTTGCCGGTGGCGCGCGGCCAGTACGCGTCGCGCGTCATGCTCTTCAGGGCAGTCTTGACACCCACGGCGTTCCAGTTCTCGGTGATCAACTGCAGCGCGTCCAGATCGGTCCCGGAGCGCTCGGTCTCGATAGTGATCTCCAGCGGCTTGCCGTCTGGCCGCAGGCGCACCTTGCCGTCTGGCCCCATCTTCAGCCCGGCTTTGTCAAGAGCTTCGGCGGCTTTCTTGGGGTCGAAATCGGTGTAGAGGTTTTCGACCTCGGGCACGTAGAAGGCCGAATCGGGCACGACCATCTCGGAGCGGATCACGCCCTGATCCAGATAGGCGATCGCGTTGATCTTCTTGCGATCAATCGCGTAGGAGAGGGCGATGCGGAAATCCTTGTTCTGGAAGATGTCACGCAGCACCGGGTCTTCGGCGTAGCTCTGATTGGGCCACAGCGCCAGGTTGGTGCCGCTGGCGGAAGCCCACCGGAAGAGGCGATAGTCGCACTTCTTCTCGTTTTCCTTGAACAACGGGAACTTGCGCAGATCCATGTTGCGGAACTGCATGTCAATCTCGCAGCCCAGCGCCTTGGCGGCGATGGCGTCGTTGTTCTCGACCAGGCTCAACTCGATCTGGTCAATGTACGGGAGCTGCTGCCCCTTCTCATCCACCTTCCAGTAGTACGGGTTGCGCTCGGCGATCAGCTTGGCGTCGCCGGGTTTGAAGGTCTTGACCGTCCACGGGGTCATGGCGGGCCGTCCGGGGCTTAGATCATCGGCCTTTTCGTTGAACAGCTTGAAGTCCTTGATGTCCTTGTTGTACTTCGGGTGGAACTGCTTCAGGTAGTGCGCGGGCGCGAACGCGCCGAAGCGCTCGAAGTTGAGCGGCCACTGATTGCCGTGGAAGGCCAACATGCGCTCCACCAGACCGTTCGGGCCGTCGAAGTTCATCTGGATCGTGGCGTCATCTATCTTCTTGAGCGTCATCGCCTTGCCGTTGACCACCCACTCGGCGTGCGGGGCCTTAGTCAGCTCGGTGTTGAGCTCGATGTCCTCCCACCAGAAGATGATGTCATCCACCGTCCAGGGCTGGCCGTCCGACCACTTCAGCCCCTTGCGGAAGAAGAGGGTGATGGACTTGCCATCCGGGCTGAACTCCCACTTCGAGGCCAGGCCGGGTTGCACGGCGTCCTTCGGGTTGCGCGGCCAGCGGAGGATCGGATCGTAGTTCAGGCGGCCATAGGCATGGAAGTCGGCGGGGCCTTTCCAGGCGCGACGCCACACGCCACCGTATTGACCGATCTCCTCGATGGCCTTGATGACCAGCGGATCAGCCGAGACGCGCTGATCTACGGGCGGCAGCTTGCCGGCCTTGACCAGTTCGGCCAGCATCGGCGCTTCGGTATACTTGCCGGCCGGCGCGGCTGCGGCGGGCGCCTTGGTCGGCTCCGGCGCTTTGGTCGGCGCGGGCGCGGGGGCCTTGGTGGGCTCCGCGGGCGGGGCGGCGGTCGGCGCGGGCGCGCCACAGGCCGTCAACACAAACGACAGGATCACGAGGACGCTCAGGAGCGTCAGCCACTTCCGACGGTTCATCTTTCCTCCTCCTATGTTGAAGGATTATGGTTTTTCGGCCGCGCCCCGTCCGTTGCTGCCAGGCGCCGGCCCTGTAGATTCGCGTACAATGAGCGGGCACTCCACCAGGGTGTAGCCCGGCTCCGGCGGAGGCTTGCCCTCGATCATGCGTTTGAGGAGCTGCATCGCCAGCCGGCCCATCCGATGCTTGGGCGGGGCCAGCGTGGTCAACGGCGGGTTGGCGTGCGCGGCCATGTGGATGTTGTCAATGCCGATGACTGAGATATCTTCGGGCACGCGCAGATGGCGCGACCGGATGGCATGGAGCGCGCCCAACGCCATCAGGTCGTTGTGGGTGATGACGGCGGTCGGCCGCTGTTCGGCCGATAATGTGAGCAAGGCGCTCATCGCCTGAAAGCCGCCGTTCACATCCGGGAAGCTGGACGGCGTCCATTCGGCCCGCAGATCCAAGCCGGCTTCGTTCAGCGCGGACACGATCCCGCGGCGGCGGGCCTGCGACGTTTCCGAAGCCGCCGGGCCTGGCAGGAATGCGATGCGTGTATGTTGCATGTCCAGCAGATGCCGTGCCGCCCGGTACGTCCCGGTCTCCAGATCCACCATGATAGATGCGACATTGGGCATTTGCAGGCGGCGGTTGATGACGACCATCGGGATGCCCGTCTGGTTGCGGAGGTGGATCAAATCTTGCGACCCGACGCGCGTCCCCAAGATGATGATGCCGCAGATGGATTGGCCGGCGAGCATATGCAGCATCTCGATTTCCCGTTGGGGATCTTCGCTCGTATCGAGTAACAGCGGCAGCAAATGATCTACGCTGGCCTCTTCCTGCACACCGCGAACGATCTCTGTGAAGTAGGGATTAAGGATGTCTGGAATCAGCAGCGCGATGGTTTCCCGCCGCGCCGATGCCGGGGTGGTAGCACGCAACGCCTGATAGCCGAGTGACTCGATGGTTGCCAACACCCGCTCGCGCACACCCTGGCTCACCGGAGCGGTCTGGTTGAGCACGCGCGAGACGGTCGCCGGTGAAACGCCAGCCTGCCGGGCCACATCGCTGAGGTTGGGACGGGGCTTCTCTGCGCCCATGCGTTCGGCCTTTCGGAAAAGCAGCGAAGGTTTGCGAAAGTTTCAGAACAATCATACCAGCATCCGGGCGTGCTGTCAAGCGGCGGCAGTGCCACGCAGCAATTCCAAATGTAGTTATGAGCGTAGGCACGCAGAGCGTGAGCGGAGTTCCGGCGGTTTTTGGGCCGGAACGCAGTCGAAGGAGGCCGAAGCGCTGGCAAACAGGCCGCATCCTTCGACTGCGCAGCCACAAACCGGCTGCTCCGCTCAGGATGCTTCGTCACATTTGGAATTGCTGAGTGCCACGAACGGGCATGTGAGTCGTCGCCAGGGCATCCGGCCGCATTCGCTCAAACCCAAATGCGGGGAACCGCGACCGGGATCGCGGTCAGGAGCCGATAGACGCCGGCGCCCGTCTGGCGGGCCATCTCCGCCGCGGTGATCTCCGCGCAGCCGTGCCGGCCCATCAGCACGACTTCGTCGTTTGTGTCCGCCCCCGGTGCGTTCGAGAGATCCATGATCGTGCTGTTGGCGCTGACCGCCAGCACCGGACAGGGGCAGCCCTGAACGAGCACGACGCCGCCGTTCGCCATCGCCGGCGGATAGCCGTCCGCCCAGCCGACCGCCAGGGTCGCCACGCGTGTCGGGATCGTCACGGCCGACCGCCAGCCGTAGCCGATCTGCTCGCCCGTCGCCACGGTTCGGGCATCTGCCACCCGCGCCTTCCAGGTCGCAATCGGCCGCAGATCGGCCCGCTCGACCAGCCGCATCTCCATCCGGCTGCGGTCGCTCGGCTCCCGGCCGTGCAGCAGGATGCCCGGCCGGACGATATCCAGATAGCTTTCTGGCAGGGCCACGATGCCGTGACTCGACGCCAGGCTGAACAATACCCGGCTCTGGCCGGTCTCCGAGTGCGAAGCCGCCCCGTGGGACCGAGCCAGCTCCCACCAGGCTTGCCGCACCGCCAGCAGCCGATCCGCCTGGATCGGGTCGCGGTCGGGGTTCTCGGTCAGCGTGCTGAAAATGCCGGCGACCCGCAGCCCCGCGTCCGAGTCAGATCGGGCGCCGATCTCCCGGAGGAACGCGCCCGCCGCATCGAACGGGATGCCGAGCCGCCCCAGACCGGTGTCCACCTTCACCCACACGGGGCGGACGCGGCGGAGGGCCTGCGCTCGTTCATCGAGCAGCCGCGCGGCCGGGAGAGTGAAGACGCTTGGCGTCAGGTCATACTCGAAAATGGCGGGGACCTCCTGCCGCGTGAAGTAGGCCAGGCAGACGATCGTGCCGGCGATGCCGCCCTGCCGCAGCTCGACCCCCTCGGCCACGGTGGCGACGCCGAAGACATCCACCCCGGCCCCGGCCAACACCCGCGCCATGCCCACAGCCCCCGCGCCGTAGGCGTTGGCCTTCAGCACCGCCATGATCTGCGCCCCGCCGACCAGCGCCTGCACGCCCGCCAGGTTGTGGAGCAGGTTTGCCCGGCTGAGCTCGAGCCAACTCGTCGGCCCATCGAGCCAGCGCGCAGTCGCATCATTCATTCTTGGCTTTCTCCCCTCATCGGCTATAATGACCGTGATTTGCTGATTCGCTCATTCGCTGATTCGCTGATTCGCCCGTCATCCTACATCACCGAGGGACAACCCATGCAAGCTGATCTGATCCTCTACAACGGCGACATCCACACGATGAACCCCGCCGCGCCGCGCGGCCAGGCGATTGCAATCGCCGGCGACCGCGTCCTGGCGGTCGGCGGCAACGACGAAATCCGCGCGTTGGCCGCGCCGCCAGGCAAGACGATAGACCTGCGCGGCCGCACCGTCACGCCCGGCTTCACCGACGCGCATCTGCACTTTCTCTCCTACGGCATCGGCCTGCAAGAGATCGAGCTGGCCGGCGTCCCCGCGCTGGAAGAGGCGTTGACGCTCGTGGCGGCCCGCGCCAGCTTGACGCCCGCCGGCCAATGGCTGACGGGCCGTGGCTGGGATCACACGCTGTGGGGCAGCGGCGACTTCCCCACCCGCCAGGATCTGGATCGCGCCGCGCCGCAGCACCCGGTCTTTCTGCGGCGCAAGTGCGGCCACGCGGGCTGGGCCAATACCCGCGCCCTGGAGCTGGCCGGCATCACCGCGGCGACGCCCGATCCGTTCGGCGGTGCGATTGACCACGATCCGATCACGGGGCAGCCCACCGGTATCCTGAAAGATGTGGCGATGGAGTTGATGTTCCGCCTCTTCCAGGAACCGTCGCTGGACGAAGCGACGGCGGCGATCCAGGCGGCCACGCCTCACGCGCACAAAGCCGGGCTGGTGGCGGTCCACACGATGGAAGGCGCGGGCGCGTTCCGGGCGTTCCAGGCTTTGCAGGCATCCGGCGAGCTTAAGCTGCGCATTACCATGCAGATCCCCGAAGAGAACCTCGACGCGGCGATCCGGGCGGGCTTGCGCTCCGGCTTCGGCAATGAATGGCTGCGCCTCGGCGGCGTCAAGATCTTCTCCGACGGCGCGCTCGGCGCGCGCACCGCCTACATGCTGGAGCCATACGAAGGCTACCCCGACAACGTCGGCCTGCCGATGGCGTCCATCGAGCACCTGCGGGAAGTGATCGGCAAGGCCAGCCAGGCCGGCATCGCCTCCTTCGTCCACGCCATCGGCGACCGCGCCAATCGCGAAGTGCTGGATGCCATTGCCGTCGCGCGTGCAGAAGAGGTCGCCGCTGGCAAATTGCAGATGGCAAATAGCAAACCGCAAGCAGCAAGTGACGATTCGCAATCTGCAACTTGCAATTTGCCCCTCCGCCACCGCATCGAACACGCCCAAATCGTCCACCCGGCCGACATGCCGCG
>Ga0351946_1025_pt1 | contig 19769 bp, 17 predicted proteins | sample BONcelT113001F15_FD_206832 | JGI IMG/M metagenome (GOLD analysis project Ga0351946, IMG submission 206832) | Enriched cells from coal bed in the Powder River Basin, Montana, United States - BONCAT cells T11 rep3 HSBNCT.T11.300.1.F15 ...
GTTTTGTTTTTCAACACGCCTACCGCAATGGCAAAAGCTGGCCACAGATCGCGCACTTCAAACAGAAAAGGGACGCGCTTCAATCGTGATAATAGCCAGGCCGTCCAACCTTGAAAAATGGGAGGCGTCGTGCCCCAGACCACTGACACTTGCTTTACGCCAAGCCCGATGAAGAAGGATGAAAACATGAAACTGAAAAAGCTTAGAATGCGGTGAAAAAAACTGCGATGCAGTGCGGCATAGGTATATGCGCGCAGGATGGTGATGCCGGGTTCAGAGTTCTCACGCGTGACCCAATGCGATTTACCCCTGGAATTCTCTCCGGTCAAATAGCTTACCGGGCTGGTGATGATGGTCACCTGGTGGCCATGTTTGACCAGATACCTGGCAATCTCGTGATGCCGGGTGCCGCCGGGTTCATTGATAGCCGCAAAAGCTTGATGAATGAGAAGTATATGCATACCTATCCTTGGGCTGCAGAAACTGTTTTTGAGAATTTAAAGCGGGTGACAATTTGCAGGTCAACATTGGTTTGAGTTTGGACTGACAGTGAAAGTGCGGGATGTTTTTCGCCGTAAGTGTCTGATGCCCATCCCAAAATGGGTTCCTGGCGTTTGCCCGCAAGCGTCTCACCAGCGCGGATCAGCGAAACTTCTATTGGGGAGGTTGAGGTGCTATCGTTGAGGACGGTGATATTGAAGCTGATCTCTATCTTTCGATCATCCGTGTTGAGAGTAAACAGGTTTCCCTCTAACTGCCACTGCCAATCGGCCAACAGCCAGTGCAGGGTGATGTGCTTCGCATCCGTTTTGCGGAGGAAATGAACCTGATCAATCACTTCAAGCAGTTGCGGATTGACGAAGGTGACGATGCGCTGGTGGCTTACGCCCATACGGCGGTAACCATCATGACTGGCCATTAAGATATCATTCGAAGGGGCAGTCTGCCATTTTGCCCGGGCATGACGCAGCCAGAGGAATTTTGAGGCTTTCAACATTTGGTCCTGGCCGTCGATGGAGAGGGTGTTGTGCACCAGTGTGGTTGAAAACGGATTCTGCCAGGGAGGAGCTTCGTTATATGCGAAAGTGCCTGCATCCTGGGCGATGTTCAGACCCTCCCACCCGAGATCGAGATGGAGCTGGTCGGCATGCGCCGGTCTTCCATGAAAGGTTACGCCGCGGAGTGAGGCTTGTATGCTTGAAGCACTAATCACATGAACCGCAGGTGAGGTTGAGGGTTGTATTTGTATTTCTTTATCAGTCACTGGCAGCCCAAGCCAGAGGGCGAGTTCGTCCCACGGTCCTGATGGCAAACAGGCGTGATCTAAAAAAGCCAGCGCCGCAGCTTGAAGCGAGGGGCGGTAGTCGCGATACTCTGCCGCGCCGAGTGGCAAGAGCAGTGAACCGTCGTTGTGTCCGAGGTTGGGCAGGCGCCCGCAGAGCGGATCCATCTGGGCCGCCAGCCAACGCACCGAGGCAGACAAGCGGTCTTTTACTTCAACGGGTATATCGATTTCAAGTTGTTTCGCATAGCCATGATAGATTAATGCCAGGTGCAGCATCAGGCGGTGATAATTGGCGCTGTGCTGCGCATAAGTGCCGTCTTTCTCGATTTGTTTCAGAATGGCTTGATTGAAAGTCTTGACGCCAAGATTCAACCAGTTGCGCGCCAGCGGGGATGTACCTGAAAAGAGTGAACCGGCAATCACCAATCCCAGGGCTTCACTGAGCAGATGGTTGTTGTTTTGCGAGCGGGCGTATCCAAGCGTAGGGGGGATGCGCGCAGCATGCTGCCAGATGGCGCCGACCAATTGTGATGTATGATCCGCGCTGGTGGCCGGGGATGCTTTGAAAACTTGATAAGCCATCAGCCAGGCGATGATGCGCATGGCGGCTTCCTGTGCGGAGCTCCAGTTGGGCGCACTGTTGACCGGATTTAACTGTATATATTCAGTAAACTTTTGCCAGAAGAAACTCGGGTAGCGGTCATCTTTGGTGATCAACCAGGCTTTGGCAAGATCATAGACCCAGGTGAAGCGGGCAGGTTCCCACAGCCATTTAATATCCTCGCCGTTAATCTGATCGCCGACTAATGACCAGTGAATCGAAGGGTCAACGCCGGTAACGAAAGTCAACGGTGCTTTTTCGCCGCCAAAGGGATGATAATAACCGCTTAAGACTTCATCCGCGGTTTGCATAATACGCGCACGGTCTTTTTCGATAAGCGCCAACAGTTTTGAATTGAATGGGTCAAATGGAACTTTGAGTTCAATTTCCTGTGGGTCGAAATCCAGCGGAAATCCGCCCAGGGGAGTTTTTTTAAGAAGTTGGCCAGATTTTATTTGAACAAGATAGATGGCATAATCCGCCATTTGCGGAATGCCGATCTCTTTGCAGGAATACCAAAGTTTTTGCAGTTTATTCAATGAGGCTCTCAAAACGCCATGAAGCGCTTTACAACTTTACGGTTTCGCCGTTGTTGATGGATTTTACGGCGGCAAAGCAGGCGTGATGCACGGCCATTAACTGGTCGTAGGGGATGGGTGCGCTGGCACCGCTGGTAATTGCCCTGGTAAAAGCTTGCCAGGCGGCTTGATGGCCTTTATCCTGTTTCAACCTTGAGCGGATCATCTGCCGTTTGCCTTCACTCACCAACTCAAGCGATCTAAAATCATCCAAAATGCCGATTTTGCCGGCGCCGAAAACCTCTGCCCTCTCTTTGGCGAAATTCTTGTTGCCATTGGCCAGGTAAGTCACGACAGCCATTGATCCGTTGGCAAAACGTAAATTGATGACACAATTATCCTGATGATACTTGCCGCCATCCGGCAGCGCATGGGCACTGACTTCAACCGGAAGTGAGTCGGCCATCCAGACCACGAAATCAATAAAATGACAGCCTTCGCCGATGATGCGTCCGCCGCCTTGCCCAGCATCGTGCAACCAGTGATTGGAGGGCAAAAAGCCGGCGTTGACGCGGTAGTTGATCATCAAGGGTTCTGATTGATCCTTGAAGTAATCTTTGAGCTGCACCGCCAAAGGTGCGAAGCGGCGGTTGAAACCCACGGTTAGCAGGGGAGAGTCTTTTTGTTGCAATTGTGCTTCGACGGCAGCAAGTTCTTCTGCATTGAGTGCCAATGGTTTTTCGCAGTAAACGTGTTTATTGTTTTTGAGCGCAGAAACAGCCTGGCGGGCATGGTGTTGGTGTCGGGTGAGCAAGAGCACCGTATTGATCTGGTCACTTTCCAAAACATCGGCTTCAGTAGAGGAGGCAAACTGATAGCCAAATTTTTTCGCGGCATGAGTGGCGGTCAGGCCTGAGGCGGTGCAGATGCCAACAGGGGTTATGTCGCCGCTTTTGTGGACGATGGGCAGAAAAACCGCCTGGGCATAATTGCCGGCACCCAACACGCCCAGCTTTATTTGGTTGGTGGGTTGGTTGGAGTGGTTAAATTCCACTTTGCGCACCGGGTTGGCTGATGTTTTTTGTGGATAGGTGATCAAAACACCCAAAAAAGCCTCGCCGGTCTTGCCGGTAATCAGTTCATAAGCTTGCGGTGCTTCTTCAATTAGATAGCGGTGTGAAATAAGCGGTTTGAGGTTAATCTTGTCTTGCGCCAGCAATTCCACAATGGCTTGCATGTTGCGGCCTTCTGTCCAGCGTACATAGCCGAAGGGGTAGTCTTGCCCGCCTTCTTCGTAGGAGGGATCGTAACGGCCGGGTCCATATGAGCGGGAGATTCTGAAATCAAGTTCTTTTTCGTAATACAGTTTGCGGGTGATATTAAGCCCCACGGCGCCAACGGCAATCACGGTGCCTTTTTCACGGGCAAGCAGACCGGCAAGGTTCACCGGGTCATCTGAGGCTGTGTCTGCACAAATTAAAACATGATCAAAACCGCGATTGAGGGTAAACGCCATGGCAGTTTCTTCGCACTCGGCGCGCAGCACACAGGGAACATGCATACTTTCAGCCAGTTTAATACGGTCGGCAGAAAGGTCAATGCCGAAAACTTGGCAGCCGGCAGCTTTGGCAATTTCTGCTGTGAGCAATCCGAGCAGGCCGAGGCCAATAATGCAAACGGTTTCGCCAAGCTGGGGTTGAGCCAGTCTGAAACCTTGTAAAGCGATGGCGCCCAGGGTGGTAAAGGCGGCTGACTCAAAATCCACATTGTCTGGCAGGTGAACCAGCAAATTTTGCGGAACCACACCGTATTCTGCATGTACGGCAAATCCGCCGCCGCCGCAAGCCACGCGGTCACCGGGTTTAAAGCCTTGCAAACCATCTCCGACTTCAACAATTGTGCCAGAGGATGAATAGCCCAGTGCCAGGGGTTGATCCAGTTTATTGAAGGCTGCTTCAATGGTGGGTATCAAACCTTCACGGCGAGCCTTGCTGACCACCTGTTTTACCAGGTCGGGCCTTGATGAAGCTTTGCCGATCAAGCTTTTTTCGGCGAATTCCACCAGCATCCGCTCGGTGCCGGCAGAAACCAGCGAATTGCAGGTTTGTACCAGGGCGGTTTTTCGTTTTACTGAAGGAACAGGAAGATCAACTACAGAAGTTTTTCCGTCACGCATGTTTTGAAGAATTTGCTTCATATTTTCACCTTTCTCAAATTATATTCCATAAATGGATGAGGCGTTTTGATTTCATCAAAATTATTTTTTGAATGACAGATTTGGCGTCTGGCCTCTTTATCTCAATGGTTGGCATGAAAAATGCACCTACTTTGGTAGAACTTATGGTTTCTGGAGGACGTGATGGTTAAAAGATTCGTGATGTTGGTTATATTACTTGCTGGAACTGCGCTGACCGTATTATTTGGTGAGGGTTTCAACTTTCTGAACCCTGATCCAACGACACCGGTTGCAATAACAACTACGGTTGCAGCGACCCTCCCCGTGAGCGTTACCGAAACAGTTGAGATAACTGAAACTGAAGCGCCAACTGCTACCAGCGAGGTCACCAATACTGATATTCCAACAGCCACCGAAGAAATGACAGCGACTGTTGCCGTTACGAATACAGCCACGGCCACCGCAACCAACACACCAACAGCCACAGCGACCGCCACGCCTACACCCAATACCGATCTTTTTGAGGTTCAGACCGGCAGCCCGGTTTATACGGTGAATTTTGCACACCCTGAAGCAGCCTGCAAATGGCAGGGTGTTGCAGGCCAGGTTTTGAGCAAAACGGGTGCACCTTTGACTCACTATATTTTGAAAGTATCCGGCACCTACAATGGCGCGTCGGTCAATATGATTGGCTTATCGGGTCTGGTGACCAATACGCCTTATGGGCCTGGCAGCTTTGAGTTTGTTTTGGGCACAACCCCTGTTGATTCTGATGACTTGCTCACCATCCAGGTATTTAGTCCCACTGGAACGGAAGTTTTGGGGCCGGTATCCATTGATACCTATGCTTCGTGTTCAAAGAACTTGCAGATCATTAATTTCCAGGCTAAATAACTTCAGATTACCTCTAGAATCATCAAACCCGGCCTTCGCGCCGGGTTTTTTGTGCGGGTATAATTAATCAATGCTGGAGGAGCGAAATATGGAAGATGTAATCCCTTCTGAAATACTTAAACGTGTGATTCGTTGGTGGTGGCTGGTGTTGTTGATGATGATAGCGGGCGGCGTTGCTGGTATATTAGTTGTCAAAATTCAAAAACCGGTCTATGAATCACAGGCTTCCATTACAACCTCCATAGATTTTGCCTATGCAGGCAGAATTGACGAAGCGCAGGTAGATGCAATACTTTCAGTCGTCGGCGACAAAATAAGTTCCACCTCTGTTATGGAAGGGGTCAAAGAAAAAGCCGCAGCATTGGGGTTAGCCGTCACCGACGAGATGATCAAGGAAAGGTTTACCAAATCCAGGCAGGGTTATCGCTGGGAGTTGACTGTTCGTGATAATGACCCACAAACGGCTCAAACCCTGACCCAAATTTGGGTGGAGGCTGCTGATGAGGCGCTTAATATATTCCAGGCCAAATCACAAGAAACGCTAATGATGCTTTCAGCACAATTGGCGCTGCAAAATTGTTTCAGCCAAACGGTGATTGTCGAACCGGCTGCTGGTTATTGTTCTACTGAGAATCTGTCTACCCTTCGTGAGGTGTTGGCAAAAACAACTACGTCCGATAATTTATCCAATATGCAAGATGCAATTTTGCTCTCAAATATCAGCACGGAAATCACCGAAGAAGCTTATCTGCCTGGCAGCCCGGTGCTGTTCAATATGAATGTTTCGACGCTGGCGGGCAGTTTGTGCGGATTATTGGTTGGGCTGGGTCTTCTCATTTTCGGGAAGATTGAAAAATGATCACACAAAAAATGCAGAAACTTGAGCCAATCTGGCAAAAAAGTGTCTGGTTCTTGTGGTTGTGTTTGGTTGCCGCTTTGCCCATCACCAGCTTTCCGCTTTTTGCAAAAGTGCTGCATACTTCAGCAGTAGCGCCTGCCTCCGGAATTTTTGTAATCTTGCTGGCTTTTCTCTGGCTGCCGGTGTATCTCCTCAGAAATGGACGTTTCGCGTTTCAGCTCAAACCTTTATTATTATTCTTTATGTTTGCCTTGTTTACCATTGGGCTAGGTTTTCTTAGGTATGTTCCTGATTATAAAAATGCTTCAATGGTTAAGGCGGCCCTGGAAGGTGCGGCTACCTTGGGGCTTGGTGTGTTGTTTTATACCGTCACCACCGCCCTGCCGAATTCTGAAGACAAAATCAAACAAACTCTGAGAATCGTCAATTGGGGCGGTCTGGCGATCATCCTCTGGTCATTAATCCAGGCGGTTGTGTCGTTTATCTTTAATGACTTTACCGATGGCATGCGTGCTTTTCAACATCTTTTTTCGACCACTGTTTTGTTTGACGGACGCGCCACCGGGTTTGCATCAGAACCTTCATGGCTGGCGCATCAACTCAATCTCGTCTACCTGATGTATTGGATGTCTGCGACCAGGAACAAATTCAGCGCGCATACTTTTCGCATTTGGAAATTCACATTTGAAAACCTGCTGTTGGCTGCCGGGTTTGTGGTGTTATTTGTGACCTTATCGCGAGGGGGTCTGGTGGCTTTTATGTTGGTGCTGGCGTTTTTATTTGTGTTAGTCAATATCCGTTTCGCGAAATGGATTGTCAAGAAATGGAATGCACGGAACACGGTTCTGGTGGGTGTTTTGACCGGTTTGACTATGGTTATCCTCTACCTGGGGATATTGGTCGGCGGATTGTTTGTCTTGAGCAAGCTTGATCCGCGCATGGAGAAAGTATTTCAATTCTCCTCCGCGGTAGAAAACCCTCTATTGAAATATGCAGATGATCTTCAATTTGGCGAGCGGGTGATTTATTGGCAGACAGGTTGGAATATTTTCAATGACCATCCTCTTGCGGGGGTGGGTGTTGGGTTTTCCGGGTATTACTTCCCGCAATACCTGCCTGATTACGCCTGGCAATTGCCAGAGGTTAACAAGCTGACAGGCTGGAGCAGCGGGTTGTTAAATATTAAAAATCTTTGGACGCGTTTGATGGCAGAAACCGGGATAATTGGTTTCTCATTATTCGTGGTCTTTTTGGTCGTGATCGCCTTCACTGCCAAGGACCTTTCCAACCGCAAAGACCTGCTCAGCAAGACTGTTGGATGGATGGGAATTTTTATGCTGATCACCTTCATCCTCGAAGAATTCAGCGTGGATAGTTTTGCGCTGCCTTATTATTGGTTCACTCTGGGGTTGGTTGTTGCCGCTTCACGATGGATCAGACCTACTGATTTGGATTCTCATGGATAAATCTGAAAAAACCATTTTGTTTATTGTGCTTGGTATTGTGGTGGGCTGCCTCTTCTTATCAGGTCTCTGCGCCGTCATTTTCCTTGTTTCTGATAAACTTTCTTCGTTCGCTCCCATATATGAGGTGCCAACCCCGGCCATGCCTACGCAGGCAGTTTGCACTGTAGGCTTGCAGGAATCAGACTCAAATTCGGCTATCGGCAAAGACCAAAATTCATTGCAACCGGCTTTGCAGTCCCAAAAAGCACTTGAAGAATCCAATCCTCCTGCTGCCGATCTGAATCGCATTAGTCATAGATTAAATGGAGGAGCGGCTTATCAGACACAACTGACCACACCTCCTGTTCAATATCAAATTGGCGATCAGAAATATTTTTATAAACTGGATGCCAACGATAATATGATTCGCACTGCGGCGACCTTAAGATATGCAACAGAAAACACTTATTTTTGGGCTGAAAAAGACATTTTTCTGAATGTGGATGATCTCAAAATCCTGGTGGATATATTTTCTGAACAGATTTATCCCACCAACCATGCCCTGTTTGGAACCGAGTGGATTCCCGGCGTGGATAACGACCCTCATCTGTTTATATTGTATGCCAGAGGCTTGGGTGATTCACTGGCTGGATATGCCCTTTCCACGGATTATGTTTTACCTGAAGTGTATGAGTACTCCAATGCACACGAGATGTTTTTGATTAATGCTGACGGTCAGTCGATCACCGACCCTTACACATTCAGTACCATGGCGCATGAACATCAACATGTGATACAAGGGTATCGAGACCCTGACGAAGAATTGTGGCTGAATGAAGGGTTTTCAGAGTTGGCAACCCTGGTGAATGGTTTTGAGGCCGGTGGATTTGATTATTACTTTACGCTTGAGCCTGATTTACAGCTCAACAATTGGTCATCAGACCCTGATATAAATGATCTTAATTATGGCGCCAGCTACATGTTTACCACCTATTTTTATGGGCGCTTCGGCGAAAATATGACTCGAGAGTGGGCATCAAATCCATTCAATGGATTTGACAGCCTGGATGATGTCTTTCGGATTGCTCAAGTGATGGATCCGACCACCGAAAGTCTTCTAACCGCGGATACTTTTTTTCAAGATTGGACGATCACCAATTATCTTAATAACCGATCCATTGAAGGGGGAAGATATTTCTACTCTCAATATCTTGATGTGCCGTTAGTCACTCAAACTGAATGGTTAAACGAATGTAATGGAACTTCTGTTAGGGGAAGCGTTCATCAATTTGGCACCGATTACTTTCAAATTGCCTGCGATAATCCGGTCAACCTGCATTTCACTGGAAATTCCACCATTAATATTTTGCCGGATAATGGAGAAAATCATTCGGCATTCATGTGGTCAAACCGCGGAGATTCACTGGATACAACGATAACCAGGTTGTTTGATCTGACAGGCCATGCGGGCGAACTCAACCTGACATTTGATGCCTGGTATGATCTCGAAGAAGATTACGATTATGCCTATCTCATGGCCAGCCTGGATGGCCAAACATGGCAGGTACTGAAAACAGATGCCTGCACGACCTATGATAGCGTCGGCAATAGTCTGGGCTGTGCTTTCAGCGGATGGACTGATGGTTGGGAAAGCCATCATGCCTCTCTATCACAATTTGCAGGGAGCAAGGTTTGGCTGCGATTTGAAATGATCAGCGACGGTGCACTGAGTAATGAAGGTTTCGCTGTAGATAATATTCGCATTGCTGAAATTGGATATGAAGAATCGTTTGACGCAGGGGCTGGAGATTGGGTGACAGACGGTTTTTCACGCCTTCAGAATACGATTCCGCAACCATTTTTAATCTCCCTTATCACCACTTATGGCGAAAAGGTGATAAACAAATACATTGTTGCGGCTGGCGAAGAACTGAATTTGAAACTGGATCCGAATTGTTTTGGTGAAGATCCAATCCTTGTGGTTAGCGGCGGCTCAAGATTTAGCCGGCAAAAAGCGCAATATACCATTACGCTGACAGAATAAAAAAACCAGTTCAGCAACGAACTGGCGTTTCTCATTCAATTTACCTTGACAAGGTCGCGTTCAATGCTCCTCTGAACGAAGTGAGAGGGGCGCCTTGTCAAGGTTGGGTAAAATATATATTTGGTATAGCCGTGTAACTTATTCTGTAACTTTGTTCTGTAACTTGGCTAATTGTTGATTGAGCTCATCCACTCGTTTTTGGGCAGCGGTTTTGACTTCATTTTGAACATGCACAAATGAGTTCCCAAGCCGGGCGCGTACTTCAGAGCCTTTCATGGGGGTTAGCAATAAAACTAAAATACTGCTGACCAATGCACCGCTGAATGCTCCGATAATAAAGCTTACTATTTTGTTCATTTTTCCTCCTTCATATATCAGCTTCTTGATACAATTATATGATTTTTATTTGTTAATTTTTATTAATCTTTTGTTATTTTTCCAACTTAAGTTTCTTAAAAATAAGTGGTGCAAAATAAGTTACCCATAAGCCGATCAGTGTATATCGAACAAATCTGAGAATATATCCCAACATTAGTGGTTCTTCAGGAAAGAGCATTTTCAATCCAAGATATAAAGCGATCACTCCAACTATACCTACGAGATATCTCGCAAAACGTTTCACAACAGAGCCAAGTGCTTTAGGTTGTCCGAATTTCTTCACCCAAATGGCATAACCTGAGAGGAATCCGAAGGCCACGCCACCCAGGGTGATGACGCCTTCCATATTGAAGGGGTCAGGAACTGCTCCCCCTGTGAGGGCGGCATTATTGATCCACTCTGCTGGCATTTGCCAGGTTGCTGAAAGCGCTTGAGAGCCGAATCCGAGCAGGATTAAGACGATGCCCAATACAAAGCTCAAGAGAATTTGAGTTGCCAGACTTTTTGAAGTCAGCCACTGTGCAACTTTTTTTTCAAAGCTCATATAAAGCCAGACTAATAAGCCGCCCAGCAGCCAGCCCGCAAGCACGTCTCGCAAGAAATGCATGCCAAGATATAGTCTTGAGAGACCTACCAGAAAAATCACCACCAACATGGCGATGGTGAACCCTTTCTTGCGAACGGTAGCTGCCATGGTGCCAAATTGGCTAGCAGAATTTTGTGCATGGCCTGAAGGTATACCAAAACTTGTTTCGTGACTGTATGATTTTACACTGGCGTCATACCAAAAAGGACGGGGGCTGTGGAAAATCATTTTAAAATAATAGTTAACGCTTCCGCTAACTACCAACATGATCGCCATTCGTAAGCCCATTAATGAATCAATACTCCAGAATACAAGCGGCAAGATTAAGATAAAAAATTCTTCGGTTGCCAAAAAAGAAATAGCCTGAAAAGGTCCTGCCAGCCAAGCTCCCAGGTTTTGCAGGAAGAGGGTAATGCTTATTTCAAAATTTAATAATAAGTCCATTTAAAACGCTCCTTTTACTTAAAAAATTTTTAATGATGATCTGATTATTGTGATTTTACAATAAGGATTAATAAACGCAAAACGAATTTTCGCATTAATAATTAATAGCTTGGGAATTCCAAATGTGGTCAATAAAATGGAAAAGCTGAGACATTCCTTTTGATATGGGGTGAATATCAATGGTTTCATCGGGGGTGTGGACGTTCCGGCCGGAAGTAATGCCCAAACAGGTAGCGGGGTATCCAAGGCTGATCGGCAAGGATGCATCTGAAGAAGAAATTGCAAACACCGGCGTGATACCCACGTTGCGAAGGGCTGCTTGAGCTGCAACGATTACAGGCGAATTTTCTATTATTCGTCCTGATGGTCTCATCCCAATCTCTGAAATTGTTTGAACTGAACCGGAGGGATTGGTTTGGGTGGTAATCTTATGAATCGTTCTGGAAAGAGATTCAAGTGTGGATTCATCTTCAGAACGGATTTCGATTTGCATTTCAGCGTGGCTGGCAATCGAATTGATTGATGTTCCGCCTGAAATGGCACCGATATTGATCGAAGTACGCGGGTTCGTTGGCAGTTTTATCGCAAGCATTTTTGCCGAAAGCTCAATTAATTCGTGGATGGCAGAGGGTTCACCGAAATTGCTCCAGGCATGGCCGCCTTTGGAATTGACTTCGATTTGGTAGCGGTGAATTCCAAGCGCAGCGGTTTGAATCATCCCCAGGCCAATCCCTTCGAGGACCAGGTAAGCGATAACTTTGTCTTTAAATTTTTTAACAATTTGCTGCATGCCTTTAAGATTTCCCAGGCCCTCTTCACAAACATCTCCGACCAGCCAGATATCTCCGGGTGGGGTTGATTGTCGATCCATGATGGTTCTACTAATTTCAACCAAGGCAGCGACACCGATTGCATTATCCCCGATCCCCGCACCGATTATATGTCTTTCATCTTAGATTAATGGGGTTACTTCAGCAGGAGACAATACACAATCCAGATGTGCTGAAATTACCAGAGGGAGGGCATTACCACCCTGGATTCTGGCATATACGTTTCCGATGGGGTCAATATGGATATCCAAAAGAGAGAGTGCAGAAAATTGTGCAGCCAAAAATTTTCCACGCTCAAACTCTTTGAAGGTTAATGATGGGATGGCTTGAATCGCTTTCGCAGACATAACGATTTGTGAATATTGATAATCATTCATATTATTTTTACCAATTCTTTTACCAGTTTTAGCCGATTTTGATGCAATCCTTGAATCGCATCGGCGCCAAAAAAGGGATAACTGCCTTCACAGGTAAATGAAGCCGACACAATCCCCAGGGTTAAGGCTTCAATGGCATCATAATTTCTTTTGTAGCCTGCCAGAAAACCACCGCAAAAAGATGACAACAACCCCGTGGGATCAATACAATCAACAGGATAAGCTGGTGATTGGATGCGGCGGTTTGATTTTTGGTCATACAAATAAAACCCATTTACTGCATCATTAATGATTATATAGTCACATCCAAGACTGCAAAGTTGATCTGCCATCTCCCAAAGATCAGAAGACCGGTTGCGAAAAAGATTACGGATTTGATCTGTAGTGGTGACAAATGCGGTGAGATCTTTAAGCAAAACCGGCATGGTTTCGAAATTGGATAAATTCATATACTGCGGGCTTGAATGAACCACCAAATTCTTTGTGGATGCATTTAATAAAATTGTAGAAAGTTGGATTTGGGTGGCAATGTTGGCAGGGCAAATCAGTGAAGCGGTTACGTCGCGGTACTGTTTTGGAAAATCTTCGGGATAATATTTTGATCTTCCATTAATTTGGATTTCAGGATCATTTTTTGTGTAACCAAGCAGATCCTTTGGAAAGCTTAATTGTCTGCTTGAATAAAAGGCAACCGGATTTTCAACGACGACTTCATTGGGTGAAACATAGCCCAGAAATTGTCGATCATCCTCGCCGTCATTATGAAAATGAACCCCTTGAAAATCAATTTTATATAATTTATTGATGCGTTCAAGAGCATGTCGATATCTTGAAGAGGTATGACTGACGATGGCAATTCGATCGTTCCAGCAGCGTAATCCCCCGGCAGCATATAATAATGGTCCACCGACGACATTTGGATGCGATCGGTTGCGCAAATCAATGATAAATTCAGTCGCAATATCACCGACCACCAGAAAATCAAAGAATTCATAATCAGGCATACCGGATTATATAATTAATTCAGTATTCGGATTTCTCCAATTGTTATTGGTGTGAAAGATTTTATTTAGTGATACTATCGGAGATCTGGCGTAAGAAAGTGACGATTCCCATGCCAAGTTTGACACCCTGGCCAGAGGTAATCATGTGATCACCTTCAGAATTTTCGCGTGAACGGATGAACATAAAGGCAGCCGCCACACCAGTGGCCAGACCTAATGCTCCGCCGATGAGGTAAGTTATCGTTTTCCATTTAGAGTCTTCTTGCATTATTCCTCCAAAGAAATATTTTCTTTCTTGAAAATGGCTTTAATTCCGGCATATATTGATTTTATTTTTATCACTGGTTGTGCCGGTTTTTGTGCCAACCCTTGAATATTATTTTCAAAATGGATAATCACAAGACGCACGTTTCGCAGGGCAGGGGGCCAGCTTTTATTCCATTTGCCTGCAAACACGGCCAGCAATATCAATAACGCCAGGCAGATTAGCCCTAAAAATATGGCGGGAATGATCAAAAACATGGTTGAAATTTGAGCCCACTGTTCTGTGGATTGGGGTTCGGCAGAGGTTGATATCAGCAATAAAATGAAGACAGCCAGACAGATAACACCGGCGGCAATAACGGGAAACAATACCTGTAAAAAGGATTGTTTTTTGTGAAGTTGCTCAGGTTCAAGAATCATCGGGTCTGCCTTTGTTTTCATAGATTTATTGTAGCATGATTCAATCAGTTTGAAAGGTGCCATGTCTATGTTGCTCAATTAATCTATAAGCAATAATGCAAAAAATAATGTATAATTGTAATAACTTGGAATGATTTGATTAAGAGGTAATCTTTTAAAGCCTCGTTGCTAATCGATTCTGATATTGGCTGGAAAGTTTTTTTCACTCCATTTGGAGTTTAGATGTTTTTGTCACTTGTTTTTCAGATTTCTTTTACGAATTGGGTCCACTGAGGCAAGCTTTATTGACGTTTAGAAGAGTAAATCCGAATTAAAAGACACCCAGGATCTCTTTGAATAAGTCTACATATTGTGAACCCGTAATTGAATAGACTGATTAGTGTAAAAACAGTAATACTCCATCTGAATTGATTTTCGGTTAATTGAAGATCGACAGCCAAATCATTTTTTGTGAATTTGGCTGTTTTTTGTTAATTGATCATGGAGCGTCAGATCACCGCCATACACGTTCAGAAACACGATCCCAACCGGCTCAATATTGAACTGGATGGGGAGTTCGCTTTTGGACTTTCAAGATTGGTTGCGGCCTGGCTAAAAGTGGGTGATCTTCTGGACGAAGATCGCATCAACGCCTTGATCGAATCGGATACCTCAGAAGTGGCATATCAAAAGGCCACCCGACTGTTGGATTATCGTCCGAGAACAGAAAAAGAAATTCGCCAAAGGTTATTGCAAAAAGGATTTAGCACATTAGAAATCGATCAAGTGGTATTAAGACTGAAAAGGGCAAACCTGGTTCAAGACCAGCAATTTGCCAAAATGTGGATTGAGAATCGCAACGATTACCATCCTCGCAGCCAACGCTTGATGCGATATGAACTGAGACTTAAAGGTGTAGCTGAACAAACGATTGAATCTGCTTTGGCAGACAGCGCGGATGACATAGAATTGGCCACTCGGGCAGCAGCCCAATATGCACGAAAACTGAATCTTCAGGATCGTGAATTGTTTCGAAAGAAACTGAGTGCTTATTTGGCCAGGCGGGGTTTCTCATATGGCACAATTTTTCCTGTAATAAGAGACCTGATCTGCGCGTTAGAACAAGACCAAAGCAATAAACTGGAAAACGAGGATGATAATGGAAAATATTGACCTAACCACAATTCTCATTGCACTGGTAGTAGGGTTGGTAGTTGCCGGAGTGGTTTCATGGCTTCTGGTAAAAAGTTTTACTGAAAAATATAAAAAAAGTCAGCAGAATGAAGCAGATGGTCTGGTGCGATTGGCTTCTGAAAAAGCCAAGAACCTTGAGATGGAAGCCAAAGATAGATCACTCAAGATTCTTCAAGATGCCGAGAGTGAAAATTCACGACGCAGAAGTGAAATTGTGCGTGAAGATGACCGCTTGCAAAAACGTCGTCTTGAGTTGGATAATCGTATTGAACGCCTTGAACTGCGTGAGCAGAACATCAATAAAAGACAGAGCGCATTAGATAAGCGCGCCAACGAAATTGAAAAACTTTATGCCACTGAATTGGAAGAACTTCAGCGCATCGGTCAGATGAGCATGGAAGAAGCCAAACAGGTGCTCCTTGGTGAAGCTGAAAAAGAAGGCCGAAATGATATGGCGCGAATCATCCGCCAGATCGAAGCAGAAGCCCGCAATGAAGGCGAAAAACGAGCCCGCGAGATCATCACCGATGCCATTCAACGAGTCGCCTCTGAGCATGTTTCGAGTGTGTCTACTTCACTGGTGACTTTGCCCAATGAAGAAATGAAAGGCCGCATCGTTGGCCGCAACGGACGCAACATCCGCGCCTTTGAACAGGCCGCCGGTGTGGATGTGATCGTGGACGATACCCCCGAAGCCGTCACCATCTCATGCTTTGACTCGGTTAGACGTGAGATTGCCAGACGTTCTCTGGATCGTTTGATTGTGGATGGCAGAATTCATCCTGCTCACATTGAAAAGATTTTGGCTGAAGAAGAAAAGGAAGTTGAAAAAGCTATCATTGAGGCGGGTGAAGGTGCTGCCTTCGACGCAGGTGTGGCTGGCATTCACCCTGAAGTCTTGAAATTACTCGGACGCTTAAAATTCCGTACCTCTTACGGCCAGAATCAGCTTTCTCATGCGGTTGAAGTCGCCAAACTCTCAGCCGTTTTGGCTGCCGAATTGGGCGCCAATGTGGAAGTTGCGCGTGCTGGCGGTTTGCTGCACGATCTTGGCAAAGCTCTCGACCATAACACTGAAGGCACGCATGCCCAGTTGGGTGCAGAATACGCCAAACGCTACGGCGTGCATCCCAAGGTGGTCAATGCCATGGCATCACATCACCATGAAGTGGATCAGGAATCGCTTGAAGCCGTGATTGTTGAAGCCGCTGATGCCATTTCTGGCGCCCGCCCTGGCGCCCGACGTGAAGACCTGGAGCAATACATCAAACGACTGCGCGCACTTGAAGAGATTGCCAATTCCTTCAAGGGAGTGCAGCAAAGTTATGCCATCCAGGCTGGACGTGAAGTTCGCATCATCGTCCGCCCGGAAGAGATCGACGATCTCTCATCCATCCGGTTGGCCCGGGATGTAGCCAAGAAGGTCGAAGAATCCATGCAATATCCCGGTCAGATCAAAGTGACCGTGATCCGTGAGACAAGGGCAATCGAATTCGCCAAATAAGTTTTTCATTTTTCATAAAACGACCTGAAAACTTCAGGTCGTTTTTTTATGGAAATTATTAGTCAGCAAGTATTTTTGTGGCAAGATAAGTGAGATATGGAGAGGGTGTTTTTTTCTGCCCGAAATCCCATCCTTTCCAGGCGGTCCAAATGGATTCAGGAGTGTACCGTCCTTCTGCATCGGCTTTTTGAGCAATGATGGCTTTCATCTCCGCGAGACGGGGATCGTCTTTGAGCCAGGCTAATTGAGACAAGACAAATGAAACATGAATAATATCAAACCAGACCAGGGGGGCTTTGAGTTTGCAGAAATCGTTGCCCATGTAGAAGATATAAGGGTGAAAAGTCTGTCGTTCAGCCCAGCAGTGCAGCAGTGATTCTGCGGCTTGATGACATATCTGGCTATTATAAAACTGAGGTATTGCGGCAAGGAGTTTGACCATGATCAGGTTGGCATATGGACAGGGGTCGCTCTTTCTTCCTGGTCCGCGGAAGGTTCCTAACTTGGTTGATCCGGCACAAGGGAATCCGTTTTCTCTGACTAACCCTGCAAGAAACTCGATCCCCTTCTTCACGCGAGGGTCATCTGCTAACCCGAACTTCACCAATGCATACAGAATGGAAGGGGCGTCACACAATGCCCACGACCAAACATCTTCACCAGTACCGCCAAAATGCGTTGGAATATTTGTTAGCATTTCAAAAGGCCCATCAGCATCTTGATGATCCATAATTTGGGAGATTAATTCTTGCATGCCCGGGTCATTCTTGTTTAAGCCGATGTCTGCCAGAAAAACCAGTTTATGCAGGTTATGACCGGCGCTTTTATGGCTAACCAGCAGGCTCCCAGGCCAGTTGGTTACCTCTTTGATTAAATCAAGAACCATCGGGTGTTCAAGCATCGCTTTTCTAGCCGAGATCACTGAGGTTTCCATATCCTCTTGAGCAAGAATATCCAGTCGAGTACGGTATTCCACAAAGGGAGAAGATGTTAACAACCAACATATCACTTGGTTCATAAAAACCTCCAGGTTCTATAAATGTATTATATTCATAACAAACCAGGTTGGATAATAAAACACGCAGGTTATCTGCAAATAGAATGAAAAAATAAATATTATATTAAAACCCATTGACTTTTGATTTGTAGTTTGCTATAAACATACCTATGATATCAGTCTACACACCTAAGCATCAGCGAAAGCAAAACGCTACACTCACGAAGGGTATCGGGCGCTGATTCGATATAGGCAAAACAAGAAGCAGCTCATTTTTTCAGGAATTCCCGCCTTCCCTTCATAGGGGAGGCTTTATTTTTTCAACCCCCATACTCAGGTAACCGCAATCTGCAATTGTGCTTCTCTTGCAGATTGAAGATGTTGTAAAAATTATTTTGAGGAGAAGGAATAAATGAAAAACACGAAAATTGTACTGGCTATTGTTTTGGCGCTTTTTGTTGTTGTGTTGAGCGCCTGTGCGGGCAGCAAACCCGCCGAAGGTTGTCTGGGAACTAAGGCTGATGCGATTGTTGACCTCGATTGCCGCGAGATCAAGATTGCTGTTGAAAACGCTTACCTGCCCTTCAACTACATTTCTGCCACTACCGGTGAAGCCGGCGGCTGGGACTACGATGCATGGAACGATATCTGCACCCGTCTGCACTGCACCCCTGTCTACGTTGAATCCGCCTGGGATGGCATGATTCAAGCAGTTGCCGATGGACAGTATGATGTTGGTGCTGACGGCGTTACCTATACAGAAGATCGCGCACAGCAAGTCGATTTCTCCATTGGTTATCAGCAGATTCAACAACGTTTGCTGGTGCGCCTTGGCGAAACAAGATTCAGCAGCATCGAAGACATCGTTGCCAACACTGAATTCAAATTGGGCACCCAGGTAAGCACCACCAATTATGAAACCGCTGCAAAATACCTTCCTGAAAATCGTATTCAAGCTTTTGAAACCTTCCCCTTTGCCGTGCAAGCTTTGCTGGCCGGTGATTTGGATGCCATCATCATTGATGAGGTTGTGGGTTTGGGATATCAAGGCACCAACGCCGAACAACTTGAGCTGATTGGACCCTCTATCTCCAGCGATGAATTAGGCTTCATCTATCCAAAAGGTAGTGACCTTAAAGTCCCTGTTGATAAAGCCCTTCAGGCCATGATTGATGACGGCACACTTGCCAAACTTCAAGAAAAATACTTTGGCCCAGATTTCAATATTACATACGACGACATTAAATAAATAAACTATTTATAAAAACGGGCTCCCTTGAAGACTTCAGGGAGCCCGTAGAAAGAGTACTGATGGCACAATTTACGAATGCCAATGCAAAGCCTCCCAGACGAAATTCTCTTGAAAATCGCGAGTATTTGAAAGCAAAGCTCAGAGCTGCTCCCTGGTGGTTATATGCCATAATTGCCATTGCCATATTCACCTTTATTAACATTCTTACAAATATTCCCTTTCAAAAAGCATTTATATTTATCAAAGCAGGGTTAAGTGTCACCATTACCACAACCCTTATTGCATTTGTCTTTGCACTTATGATTGGTTTGTTAACCGGTTTAGGAAGAATCTCGGATAACACATTTTTCAAAAATTTGGCCACGCTCTATGTTGAATTGATCAGAGGCATCCCCATGCTGGTGCTGATTTTTTTTATTGCATTTGTGGGTATTCCAGGTGTGGTGAATGGGTTAAAGGCATTCGGGGTATGGTTAACCGAGATTGGTATGTCAAGTATTGGCGGCTGGTTATCAGCCATCAAAAACGAAGTGCCCATGAACACCAGGGCAGTCATTGCGCTTTCAACCACCTATGGTGCATTTTTGGCAGAAATTTTTCGGGCAGGCATCCAGTCTATTGGTCGCGGACAAATGGAAGCAGCCCGTTCACAAGGCATGAGTTATTGGCAAGCTATGCGCTATATTATCTTGCCGCAGGCCATTCGCAATGTTTTGCC
>Ga0351946_1026_pt1 | contig 19421 bp, 14 predicted proteins | sample BONcelT113001F15_FD_206832 | JGI IMG/M metagenome (GOLD analysis project Ga0351946, IMG submission 206832) | Enriched cells from coal bed in the Powder River Basin, Montana, United States - BONCAT cells T11 rep3 HSBNCT.T11.300.1.F15 ...
TTCTGGAAAAAGCCAAAGCAGATGTTGTTATTATCCCTTGTAATACAGCTCATTATTATATAGAAGAGATTAGTAAATACTCTTCACTACCAATCCTTAATATGATTGAACTGACGTCAAAATCTATTAAGGAGATGCCCGTAAAAAAGATTGGGGTACTGGCGACAACAGGTACTATCCGGACAAAATTGTACCAGAGGAGTCTTGAAAATCTGGGTCTGGAGGTTGTTTTGCCTACTGAAAATGAGCAGCAGGAGTTGGTTATGGAGGCCGTTTACGGGAAAAGGGGAGTTAAGGCCGGTTATAAAAAGGAGCCAAAAAGGCTGCTTAAAGAGATATCTCATAGATTTATCAGAGAGAGGCAGAGTCCTCTTAGATTGAGTACTGTTGACAGAAGTACAATCGAGAAAAAAGGAATAGGTCAAACCTATCCCGAACTTATCAAAAACATCCCCGGAATTTATGCCACAAGCGAATCGGGCAGTTACGGTGATGCAAAAATCAATATCCGAGGATTCAAGCAGGAGAACATATCTGTCCTACTAAACGGAATACCCATTTCCGGGCTTGTGACAGGAAATATGTTCTGGAACAACTGGCTTGGTCTGACCGATGCCACACACTCCATACAGGTCCAAAAAGGCATCGGGGCCTCCATGCTATCAGACAACTCCGTCGGAGGAACCATTAACATTATTACGAAAACTACCGAAAAAGAGCCGGCGGCCTCAGCCGGTTACTATTTTACCGACTACGGGCAGATGAAGAGTTTTGTTGCACTTAACAGCGGAGAACTTAAAGGAGGATGGTCTCTCTCTGCGATGGGTTCATACGCCTGGGGAAAAAGCTACGCCGACGCAACCGATGTCAATTCATGGGCCTACATGTTTAACGTTGGAAAGAGAATAAACAATCGCCATTCGCTTTTATTTACTGCCCTTGGCTCTCCCGAAAGGCACCAACAACGATCTGCAAGACTTTCTGCGTCAGAGATTGAGACCTATGGTAGAACATACAACAAAAACTGGGGCTATCTTAACGGTCAGGCCAGAAACCTGAGCGAAAATTTTTATCACAAACCATACCTCACTCTGCACCACTTTTACAACAATGGCTCGAGGATTGAGATTTCTAATGCAGTTTACCTCTCCGTAGGGCACGGAGGAGGAAGGTGGTCTGAATCAAAGGGCAAGCGAATTCTGGATTACAGAAGAGACGGGCTGATTGATTGGGATGCCGTAGTTGCAGATAACGTTTCAAGTGGCGGACCGGCGAAGAACATACAGAGCGATTATCTTGCCGGCCATACACAAACAGGACTCAAGAGTAACATCTCATATAAAATCTCTCCGGTGGTCACTCTACAGAGCGGAGTTCATTACCAGCACTACTCAACATGGGAAAAGGAGATTATAACAGATTTGCTTGGAGCAGACTACTGGTATGAAGATTACGCCAACAGCTCTCTTGCAGGAATGGCAGGCAGAAACCCTATTAAAGTAGTAGGAGATTATATCAGAACAGACAACGGTAAAATCATAAATCACCTGACTCTTTACTCAACCATCAACTACAAAACCCCTGTTTGGGACATCAGAGCAGGAGTATCAGGAATGGGGAGTATAAACCAAAGGTGGGACAGATACAATTATGTGACCGACCCCAAAAGCGATATTGCCTCTGCAGCTGGGTACAGCATTAAAGGTGGAGCTCTCCGAAAAATAACACCTGGACTATCCGCCTACATAAATGCAGCTCTTTACAGCAGGGTGCCCTATAACGACCTCTTTTTTGCAGCAGGAAACAACAACATAACAGACAATGTTAAAAATGAAAAGAATCTGCTGACAGAGACTGGTTTACGTTATCTGTTTCAAAGAGGATCCGTTGAAATCACAGGGTATTACGCAAAGTGGAAGAATAAGAGCATTATGTCAAATCCCTATAAACAAACGGACAACACCAATTTAAGGTATCTCATCAGAGGGTTGGATGCTGTTCACTACGGGACCGAGATTGAGGCAACATTCAAACCTTCACGAATTTTGCAGCTCGATGCATTTGCCTCATTTGGCAACTGGAGGTGGAAAAATGATGTTTCGGCAAATATTTACGACGACTATTCCGGACTTGTAAAGGATGTTGTGAATGTTTACAGCAACGGGCTACCTGTTGGCGACTCACCGCAAACTCAGCTCGCCCTTACATCCACAGTTAAAATTTATAAAGGCCTTGAAGTTAACGCAGATTGGCGATTCAACGGAAGAATGTATGCCGACTTTGATCCAAAAGAGAGACAGAACCCAAACGACAGAGCCTCTTCTTACAGAGTTCCCGATTACCACCTCTTTAACATGGGTGCAGTCTGGAATCTTAAAACATTTAGATATAGAACGACTATATACTTTAATGTCAACAACATCTTTGACACTCTTTATATTGAAAGAGGCCGTGATGGGTTTGACCATTCAGCAACATCGTTCAGAGGATTCTGGGGTTTTGGAAGGAATTTCAGTACCGGTGTCAGGTTTGAACTATAAAGCAGTAAGTGTTATAATATGCAAATATTCAACAATAATTACATTAGCAGGTAGTTCTAAATTAATTTGAATTGTGGGGGTAAATCGAGGCGAGAATAGCCGAGGTTGCCCCCAAATTTCTTTCTACATACTCTTTACAAATTTTCCCTCTCCGGGTAAGGAGTTCGGGTTTTGAGGTCAGCTGAAGCACCTGGTCCGAGAATTTTTCTAATGAATCAATTGAGTAAGCTCCTTCCTCTTGGATTAGATCTTTTGCCTCTTTGAATTTTTGATATTTAGGACCGAATATTACCGGAATTCCATATGCTGCAGCCTCCAGAATATTGTGAATACCAACCCCAAAGCCACCCCCAATATAGGCAACCGAACCGTAACGATAGGCTACCGACAGAATACCGATTGTGTCAATTATAAAAACATCAGCCTCAATTGCAGCTGTTGCCTTCTTCACATCACTGTACCGCACAACCTTAAATTCTTCAAACAAACTCATTAGTTTGCTTATGTGTGAATCATCAACCTCGTGAGGAGCAATTACCAGCTTAAAAGGCAATTTGGTGCTTTTATCATAACGGCCTTTCTCTGCTTTGAAAAATCTGGCAAGAATCTCTTCATCGGCAGGCCATGTGCTTCCCGCAACCAGACAAAGAGAGTTTTGGGAAAATTCTGCCAGGGGCTCAATCTGGGTATCGGTTCCGGTAACCTCCCTGACTCTGTCGAATCTTGTATCACCACATACTGTAACATTTTCAACACCTATCATTTTGAGTAACATCTCCGAATTGTCATCCTGCACAAATATGTGATCAAAATTCTTCAGTATCTTCCGGAAATAACCTCCCCAAAACTTGAAAAAGTGCTGCTCCTCCCTGAAGATTGCCGAGATAAGATAAACCGGAATTGCCCTCCTCTTTAGCTCTCCCAAATAGTTTCTCCAGAATTCATATTTCACAAAAATCACCTTTGTAGGCTTAATCAACTCCAGAAACCTGACTACATTTCTTCTGGTATCCATAGGGAGGTAGAAGACAGCATCTGCAAATGAGTAATTTTTTCTCAATTCATACCCGCTAGGCGAGAAAAATGTAAGAATAACCGGTACATCAGGAAATGTGGCCTTATGTTTTTCAATAACCGGCCTTGCCTGTTCAAATTCACCTACTGAAGCGCAGTGAACCCAAAGTAAATCAATAATTTTACCTTTACTTGCATATAACTGAGCCATTTTTGACTCAATTTTCTTAAGAAGATCTTTTCTGCCATTATAAAATTTAGCAGCCTTGCGGGAAAAAATTCCGGCAATTGCAGAGGCAAAAAGGTAAAGGTGTAGCGAAGTATGGTACAGAATAGTCAAATCATTCGTAAATTTGCCCAAAATTAGTCAAATAAATGAAAAAGTCCCTTGAACTGATCGGTCAGTACTTTATTCTGATGAAGGTAGTGTTTTCTACACCGGACAAAAAGAGGATATTCTGGAAGCAATTTTTTATTGATGCAGAGAAACTTGTCTTGAATTCAATACCTATTGTTGCAGTAATCTCGGTTTTTATCGGAGCTGTACTTGTTATTCAAACAGCGTATAATATTGAGAGCCCTCTGATCCCCAAGATGTATGTAGGATACATGACACGAGAGAGCCTCATTCTTGAATTCTGCTCTACAATGATTGCGTTGATCCTTGCCGGCAAAGTGGGGTCAAACATCTCATCTGAGATTGGGAGCATGAGAATCAGCGAACAGATAGATGCGATGGAGATGATGGGAATCAACTCCGCAAATTATCTGATACTTCCAAAAATTGCTGCTGCAACCATTCTGAATCCACTACTAATGTTAATGAGCTTTGTACTGGGACTCCTTGGTGGAGCAATGATTATCAACTTCACCGGTATTATAACCATGAGCCAGTATACCGAAGGGCTTCAGTACGCGTTCCGGTTTTATTACTTTGTTTACAGTATGGTAAAAATGGCAACATTCAGCTTTCTTATAACAAGTATATCATCTTTCTACGGATATTACGCATCAGACGGCTCACTTGGAGTGGGTCGATCAAGCACAAAGGCAATTGTTGTCAGTAGCGTGTCGATACTGGTTGCCAATCTGGTAATAACACAACTAATGCTTAACTAACTGAAACAACCGGAAAATGATACAAGTCAACAATCTTAATAAATATTTTGGAGAAAAACATGTTTTGAAAGACATCTCCATCACCTATAAGCCTGGCGAATGTTCTCTTATTATTGGAGCAAGCGGATCCGGTAAAACGGTATTCCTAAAATCACTTGTAGGGCTGCTTACTCCCGATTCCGGTGAAATCTGGTATGAAAAAATACAGTTTAACGCTTTAAGTTTTAAAGAGCAGAGGAGCATTCGCAAAGAGATTGGTATGTTATTTCAAGGCAGCGCCCTTTTCGATTTTGCCACGGTTGAGGAGAATGTAAGGTTCCCAATGGACTTTTTTACTACCTGGAGTGACAAAGAGAAACTTGACCGGGTCAATTTTTGCCTAGAACGCGTCAATCTTAAAAATGTCAATAAATTATTCCCCAACGAATTAAGTGGAGGGATGCAGAAAAGAGTTGGAATCGCAAGAGCTATTGCACTGAATCCCAAATATCTGTTCTGTGACGAGCCTAACTCCGGACTTGACCCACACACCTCAATTCTGATTGACCAGCTGATATCAGAAATCACCAAAGAGTATAACATCACAACAGTTGTTAACACTCATGATATGAACTCAGTAATGGAGATTGGAGATACTGTAGGCTTTATTCACCAAGGCAAACTTATATGGGAGGGAGATAAAGAGAATGTGCTCACATCTGATTGTGAAGAGCTGAACAACTTTGTCTTTGCCTCCAGAATGGCTAAAAAGATGAAAGAGATGATGGGTTAACCCATCATCTCTTCATCTTTTTAATTCTAATTCTTTATAAATTATTCAATTACAGGCTTCACGGCACTAATAATAATGTCCGAAAGAGGCAAATCTCTCTGATTAGTAGGAGTTGCTGCAATAGCATCAATCACCTCAAATCCAGAAATGGTCTCTCCGAAAATGGAGTAATCTCCATCAAGCTGCGCACATGAGCCCGGGTTCTCAACAATATAAAATTGCGACCCCGAAGACTCTCTGGCAGGATTTCCGGCGTCTCCCCTTCTGGCAGCAGCTACGGCACCTTTTTTGTGTGTAAACTGCGAAAGGATTTCGGCAGGAATAGTGTAGCCAGGGCCACCTGTTCCAAAACTGGCAACGTTTGCCATATCCTTGGAAAGAGGGTCACCGGTCTGAATCATAAATCCCTGAATAACTCTGTGGAAGCGGATTCCGTTAAAAAAGCCCTTTGAAGCAAGCGCAACAAAATTATCCCTGTGTTTTGGGGTCTCTTTATAAAGTTTGATTCTGATGGTACCGACATTTGTAACAATATCAAATACCGGCTCTTCCGGCAAATCTGCCGGATTAAAAATTAAGTTTGTCTGCATAGCGGTTGTGTCTTCCTGTTTGGCAGGCTCCTCCTGTTGAACTTCTCCCCTCTTGCCTTTGCAGGAGAATACAACTAAAGGAATGATTAACAATAGTTTTAAAAAATTTACCTTCATATACTAAATTATTTATTTTGTATACCTTTGTAATGCTTCACAAAAATACCTCAATTGCAACTATTATGCAAATCAAAAAGTGTTTGATTCTATGCACTGTAATACTCTTTTCAGGTTTTGCACACGCGCAGAGCGTTGGTCTTGTTTTAAGCGGAGGTGGAGCTAAGGGACTTGCTCACATTGGAGTAATTAAAGCTCTTGAAGAGAACAACATCCCAATAGATTATATTACCGGGACATCAATGGGGGCAATAATAGGGGGACTCTATTCAATAGGGCTCACGCCTGATGAGATGATTTCAATGTTTCGCTCAACTGAATTCAATTCATGGTTCAAAGGGGAATTTGAAAAAGATTATGCTACCTACATATACAGAAGAGATCCCACGGCAGAAATGTTCGGGTTTAATGTAACACGCAGGAATAACAATGCATTTACAATTTTGCTCCCCACAAATCTAATCTCTCCCTACCCGATGGACCTTGCCGTAATGCAGATTTTTGCATCCTCGATAGCAGCGGCAGAATACGATTTTAATAAATTAATGATCCCCTTCAGGTGTGTTGCAGCCGACATTCAGAAAAAGAGACCGGTAATTATGAGAAGAGGTGATCTTGGCTCAGCCGTTAGAGCATCAATGACATATCCTTTCGTCTTTAAACCAATTGTTATAGACTCTATACTGCTGTTTGACGGCGGCTTTTACAACAACTTTCCCTGGGATGTAATGATTGAGGACTTTGACCCCAATTTCATAATCGGTTCCAAAACCTCGGGACATGTTTCAAGTCCTGATACCGACGATATTTTCAGCCAGATCAGCAACATGCTCATGGTCGAGACAGACTATACTATTCCCGAGGAGAGAGGATTCCTGATAGACAATGACCTAAAATCGCTTGGAATTTTGGATTTTCATAAAATTGACGAAATAGTAAGAATTGGTTACGATAATGCTCAGAGATATATAAGTGGTATTAAAAGCAAAATTCAACGCGAAGTAAGCTCTAAAGAGTTACTTGAAAAGCGCCTGGCCTTCCGCACCAAGACTGAGCCCCTGATTTTCAGAGATGTTATTGTTGAGGGCAATATCAGAGATCCCGAAAAGGCATTTATTAAAAGAACCATCAAAAACAGCAGTGACAAGAATTTTGGATTTGAACAGTTGAAAAGAGGGTACTATCGTGTTGTTGCAACCAACAATATTAACACCATCTACCCGGAAGCAAGATTTTCAGCTGACTCTGTATTTGATCTCTATCTGAGGGTTACTAAAAGTTCTCCGCTTAAGCTATCAATAGGAGGAAATATCTCCTCTTCCTCGTTAAACCAGGGCTATCTGGGCGTTACTTACAACTACTTTTCGATAAATCCATGGAGATTGGCAGCAGACTTCAATCTGGGAAGGTTCTATTCAGGATTGAATCTTCATATGAGGCAAGATATCGGAATCAGCCCTTTGTGGTTTTATGAAGGACAATTTACCATGCACCGCTTTGACTATTTTGCTGGAAACCAGGTCGGTTTTTTTGCCAACCGAATTCCTGGAAATATTGAGGAGTCTGAAACCTTTATTACCCTAAGCGTCGGAATGCCTCTTGTTATTGACCGTAACATACTTGCTAAGGCAAATCTAACCATCGGCCGGAATTTTTACGAATACTACCAGACAGATAATTTTACCACATATGACATACCGGACAGGACACGCCTGAACTACATCTCACCCTCATTTACAATTGAACGATCAACAACTAACTTTAAACAGTTTGCTACTGCAGGCAGAAAACAAAAATTCACACTTAAGTATATACGTGTTAAAGAGAATCACAAACCGGGAAGCACATCACGTATAGCAACGGAGGTTAACGACAGTCAAAACAACACCTATTCTGCAAGACTATTTTCTGAGACATATTTTAATCTTGGAAGATATCTGTCATTAGGGATAATTGCCGATATAGCTGTATCCAACAGAACATTTATGGGAGATCATATCTCTACCCTGTTGTACCTTCCTGCCTTTCAGCCGGGCCCCCACAACTCAACTCTCCTTCTTAACGGATACAGGGGAACCTCTTTTGCCGGACTTTCAATTAAACCAATTGTTAAATTTTCAGAAAACATATTTCTGCATCTGCAGGGAGGTCTATTCGTTCCGCACAGACAGCTGATAGAATCATCCGATGGTGTTGCCAGATTTACAGACCCTTTTCCCGGAGCATCATTTCTTGGCAGTGTTGCAGCAGTATGGCAATCTCCGGCAGGTCCCGTATCACTATCTGCAACGTACTACGAAAGATCACAGGTCAAATGGTTCCCTCAGTTTAACATAGGGTTCCTGATATTTAAACCAAAAGCATTAGCAAACTGACAATGAGCTCAAATCCACTTAAAAAGCTAGCGGGAGAGACCGCCATTTATGGTTTCAGCACCATATTTGCCCGTATTGTCAACTTCATATTCTTCCCGATTTATACCTACAAACTCACAACAGAGAACTATGGAATAGCAACTGAGTTCCTTGCTTACATCGCCATTTTGCAGGTTGTGCTAACATTGGGGCTTGAGACTGGGTGCTTCAGGTTTGCCAACAAAGAGTCAGAACCTAACAAAGTGTTTTCAAACGCTCTTCTTACCACAGGCATGCTTTCTCTCGCTGTGTTCCTTGGTTTGTATCTCTTTTCGGAGCAGATAGCAACCTGGCTTGGCTACGGCAGTTTCAGAAAAATAATTGTATATGTGGCGGGTACTCTTGCTCTCGATTCATTCACCTCAATCCTCTTTGCAAAGCTCAGGTTTGAAAACAGACCCGTTAAATTTGCCATTCTTAAAAGCATCAAAATATCTTGTGAAATAATATTCAACCTTGCTCTTTTCTTTATTGTTCCTATTTGGCTTGTTAAAAATCCCGACTCTTTTCTGCTGAACTTTATCTCACCAAAACCAGATTTTACATACATACTCTTTGCAATATTTCTGAGTTCAATAGTTTCACTCCTCATATTCATACCTGATATTCTAAAAATAAGACTCAGCTTTAACTCACGATTATGGAAACAGATGATGCTATACTCCCTGCCAATAATGGTGGCAGGTCTGCCGGGTATCCTGAACGACTTTATTGACAGACCTCTGTTCCGCTTTTTCAGCCCCGAGGGAAATATTTGGGAGTCAGATCTTGGGATCTTTCAGGCAGGAACCAAAGTTGCAACTTTTATGATGCTGTTTATTCAGATGTTCCGATTTGCAGCAGAACCTTTCTTCTTTTCCAGGGAGAAGGAAAAAGACTCTAAACAACTATATGCCAAAGTTATGGAGCACTTTACCGCTCTTGGAGTCTTGATTTTTTTAGGTATTATGTTTTACCTCGATATCATACAATATATTGTAGGAAGAGACTTCAGGGAGGGTCTCTCTATAGTACCAATCATGCTTCTCTCATATCTTATTCTTGGAATCAGCTTTAATGTATCAATGTGGTACAAACTTTCAGGCAAAACCAATTATGCCATACTTATTACATCTGCAGGTTTACCTGTTACACTGGCAATTAACATAATCTTTATGCCTGTTTACTCATACCATGCAGCTGCATGGGGACATTTTGCAAGTTATCTGGTAATGCTTCTTACAAGTATTTGGCTTGGCAATAAATATTATCCCATACCATACAGATGGATAAAGGTGATTGGATATATTGCAGTTGGAGCTGCCATGTATGCCTTTGTTATCTTTTTACCGGAAACCGGAGTATACGTGAAATACACAATCAGAACAGTTCTTATTTTCAGTTATATTTTATTTTATCTAAAACAGGAGAAAATTTCCATATGGAGGTTAAAATTGTAAACAAATCCCCTTTCAAACTTCCTGAGTATGCCACTATACACTCGGCCGGAATGGATATGAGGGCAAACCTGACAGAAAGCATGGTTATTCAACCTCTGCAAAGAGTGATGGTACCTACAGGAATATACATTCAACTGCCTGACGGATATGAGGCACAGATAAGGCCAAGAAGCGGACTTGCCGCTAAGCACGGAATTGGAATTGTCAACAGTCCGGGTACTATTGATGCCGATTACAGAGGAGAGATAAAAATAATCCTCGTAAATCTCTCAAATGAACCGTTTACGTTAAATCCGGGAGAAAGGGTTGCCCAGATGGTTATAGCCAGGTATGAAAAGGCTGTTTGGAATGAGTGCGACTCTCTTGATGAGAGCGAACGGGGAGAGGGAGGTTTTGGTTCAACAGGCAGAGGTTAATTATTAGGTTTTTTATTATATCAAAAAGATGATTACTATTGAGAAATTATATACTCTCTTCAGGCAGAGTAACGGAGTATCAACCGATAGCCGGAATATAACTCCCGGGTCAATATTTTTTGCTTTAAAAGGAGAAACTTTTGACGGAAATACGTTTGTTTTGCAGGCACTTGAATCCGGGGCTGCCTATGCAGTTTCAGACGACAAAAGCCTTCCGGACAATAGCCGTATAATAAAAACAGACGACTCCCTGAAGACACTACAACAGCTTGCTGCTCACCACAGAGTGATGCTGGGGCTGCCTGTTTTCGCACTGACAGGATCAAACGGAAAGACCACCACAAAAGAGCTTATAACCACAGTCCTTTCAACCAAATACAAAGTAGTCTCAACAACCGGTAACTTAAATAACCACATAGGAGTTCCGCTCACCTTGCTAAAGATTAATGAAGAGACTGAGATGGCTGTTATAGAAATGGGGGCAAGCGCACCGGGTGAAATTGATCTTTTATGTTCGATATGTCAGCCAAACAGTGGTCTAATTACCAATGTAGGCAAAGCACATTTGTTAGGTTTCGGCTCCTTTGAAGGGGTCAAAAAGACCAAAGGAGAACTTTATGACTACCTTAATACAAATGGCGGAACAGCACTATACAACGGCATGAACAGCCACCTGTGCGAGATGATATCACAGAGAACCGGGATAAAAAAGATCGAATACGGGCTTAGTGCTCAAAACGCTCTGGTTTTAAAGGCCACCTCCGATAATCCCTTTTTAAGAATAGAGCTAAAAGATGGCAGAGTCATAAATACAAATATGATTGGCGATTACAATGCCGATAATGTAATGGCAGCTCTCGCAGTTGGAGCGTTTGCAGGAACAGATCCCAAACTTTCGGTTAAAGCGGTTGAAGATTACACCCCCTCAAACAACAGGTCACAATTGGCTAAGGGGAAATTCAACACTTTGATTGTTGATGCCTACAATGCAAACCCAACAAGTATGAAAGCCGCACTTGACAATTTCATGCAGATTGAATGCAGCAAAAGAGCCTTGATAATTGGAGATATGCTTGAGTTGGGTGAGTATTCATCGGATGAACACAAAAGCATTCTGGAGTTGATTAAGCATATGAATACTGAGTCTCTCTTCTTTGTCGGGTCAGAGTTTAAAAACGCTGCCGATGGAGATAGTTACTTTGCAGAGAGAGCAAAGTTCTTTCAAACATCTGATCTTCTTAAAGAACATTTAAATAACAGCACACCAAAAGGTTGTACATTTTTAATTAAAGGATCGAGGGGAACAAGACTCGAAAAAGTTATAGAAGCCCTTTAAAGGCTATCTGATATTGGAACCAATACTTATGAAACGGAGCCTCTTTAGCGAAAGAAAAAATGAAAGTACAATGCTGCCCCTGTAAACTCCCGTCACCTCTTTATTACAGATAAGCTCGTCTCTGACAATATTTTTTCTCATCTCTTTGAAGTGGCGATGGGCCTCCCAAACACTCGAAATGAGCTCTTTTTTACCCTGCATCATGTAAAGGATGGCAGACATACCATCAAGTATCATTCTTAAAAAAAGCGTTATGTGAAGCCTCCTGTAAGGGAGGTTTTTATACAACATCAGGAGGTTGTTACGGTAGTTCAGATAAAGTTTTTTTGGTGAGTTATTTGGCAGAGTGCCTCCGCCAACATGATACACCACAGAATCAGGAAAAACCCAAACCTGCCACCCATGAAGTTTAGCCCTCCAACACATATCAATCTCCTCCATATGAGCAAAGAATGTTTCATCAAAGCCACCAAGCTCCCTGAATAATGACGACCGGATCATAAATGCAGCACCAGAAGCCCAGAAAATTTCTGAATCTGTGTTGTATTGTGCACAATCCTCTTCAATATTTGAGAGTATTCTGCCACGGCAGAAGGGGTATCCCAGGTAGTCAATAAACCCTCCGCTCGCACCGGCATACTCGAAATGATCTTTCTCAAATGCCGATTTGATTTTAGGCATACAAATACCAATCATGGGATTGTTGTCAAAGGCCTTTACCAACGGAGTAATCCAATCTTTTGTTACCTCAACATCGGAATTGAGAAGCATATAATAGTCTGCATCAACATAGTTGAGAGCACGATTATACCCTCCGGTGAAACCATAATTGGCACCCAATTCTATTAATGTAATTGCGGGGAAATTTTTTGTAATCCACTCCTGTGAACCATCAGTAGAACCATTATCGGCAATGACTACCTTAACTCCGGGAGATTTACTCCTCTCTATTATATTACGAAGAAACCTCTCAAGATAGTGTACCCCGTTCCAGTTTAAAATTACTATTGCAGTAGTTGACAACTCTTTTTTTTGTAAAGATAGTTAAAAAAGAGCCTTACAGATGGAAGCGGAATCCCAGTTCGAACTTGAACTGTAGTGGTTGGGCGCTTCTGATACTTAGTGGCTGGTTGTTATTAAAGAAATAGGCAACAGAAGGGTCAAAGTAGAGTCCGGTGTTTCTGTTAACATAAAACTCGGCACCTGCTCCGGCATTTAGTGACCACTGAAGCCCCTCTATTGAGTTACCACTCCATTTCTTTACCCCGTTTTCAAATATTTTGTAATGGGCATAAAGACCCTTTTCAACGGTAAAGCCACCTGATAGATAAAATCTTATATTTTCGTTATTGAAAAGATTTGCATAAACATTTACAGGAACACCAATATAGTGAAGTGTCTGATGAGTCTGTCTTGTCTCCTCTCTGGATAAATCGTCGTAATTTGAGAATAGAAGAGTGTAATTAACACCCGAACCAAGAGAAATAATCTCGCCCAGCGGAAGCTGAACCTGTATTCCCACCGATACCGGCATCAGGAATTTTGTATTTGAAACAACCTCCAGTGGCACATAAGCCTTCTGAATGGTTGATACCACATTGCTTAAATTATAAGAGCCACCGGCCTGACTTACCCCCATGAGGGTAACCGAGTTACTGGCCATTGATGGCGAGATATTTGTCCCCATAGCAATGAGGGCTTTGGAGTGCTTTCTTGTGCTGCGTGAATCTCCCCTGACTTTGAAAAGGTACTCTTCAACCGATTGAGCCCCTGTTTTCCCCGGGCCGGCCTCTCTTTGTCTCTCTTTTACACCGGCAGGAGTTTCATCTCTCTTCTGTTCAGGTTCAACTTTAATAATATCAACCTGCTTCACCTGTACTTCAACTGCCTGCTGCTCTTTTTCAGAAGTTACAACTCTTTCCTGAGCGAGGTTCGTGATCTCCTCGTTCTTTATAACCTTTATTTGTGATTGCTTTTCAGCTTTATGGGTACTTAAAGGGGAGGTCCCGGCATCTGCCCGGATACTCTCTTTTGCGCTTTCAGTAACAGTGGTTTTTTCAGACACGAGAATGTCGTGCTTTAAAGGTGAAGGGGCTGTAACCTCTTCTGGTCCGTCAAGGAGCAGCAAAAGGGCAAGCGATGCTGCAACTGCAACAGCCGCTGTGATGGATCTTCTAAAGTAAAGGACTCTCCCTCGCCTTCTCCTCTCCAGATCACGGGCAATTGAGTCCCATGAACTGCTGTCAGGCATCTCCTGATGCCCCTCTAACATTTCACGTACTCTCTTATCAAATTCCAAATTACCCATTTTCTTTTATCTTCCTTTTTCTTTAAGTCTGTCCTGTAGCCATACTCTTGCTCTGCTGAGCTGGGATCTTGAGCTTCCTTCACTAATTTTCAACTCTTTTGCTATCTCCTGATGGCTGTAGCCCTCAATTGCAAAAAGGTTAAACACAGTTCTGAAGCCGGCCGGCATAGTGGATATCAGTCTCATTAACTCTGTCGATGTAATGTTTCCCAGAACAGAACTTTCAACAGTAAGTTCTTTCCCTGAATCACTTAGCTCTTCAGTGTACTTGAGCACGTCACCCTTTCTTAGAGACATCAGTGCGGTATTTACAAATATCCGTCTGAGCCATCCTTCGAAAGACCCGCTGCCATTAAAGCTTTCAATTTTTTCAAATACTGTGATGAAACCATCGTGAAGGATATCCCGGGCACGCTCCCTTTCGCCCACATACCTGATGCAAAGCGACAACATCTTAGGAGAGTACAACTCATAAAGAGATCGCTGTGCTCTGGGATCCTGTTTCAGGCAGGCGCGCAACAACTCCTTCTCGTCGGGAAATTCCGTTTTAGAGGTTATCATTCACAGTAATTATAAGATGCAAAATAGCAATATTTCGTTGCACAGACAATAAAAAGATTTCAACAATGGTGCAGACATTGGATTGATATTTGTAACGGTAGGAAATTAATTAACTTTGCGATACAAAAATACATCCACAAATGATTTGTCCAAAAAAGAAACATAATAAATTGAAATATTTTTTGCTGATTGTCACTTTTTTTGCTTTAAACCCGGCAATCATGCTATTCGGACAGGGAGGGGGACAAAGTTCATTTGCTCTATATCTGGAGGCTATAAAAAGCTTTAATCAAGGTAATCTGGAACTTGCAGAAAGACAATTTAGTGAGGTTAGCGTTAAAGACCCCGCAAACGATGCCGCAAACTATTACCTTGCAAAGATATATGCTAAACAGAATAATCCAGTAAAAGCTCGTGAGGCAGCTCTTGCTGCAATAGCAAAAGACTCTTCCAACCTGTGGTATAAAATAATGCTTGCCGAAATATATAAAATTGAGGGAAACACAGCAGAGGCCATTAAGGTTATGGACCGGCTCAGAGTTGAGAACCCTATGCGCAGCGAACTTTATGACGGTTTAATTGAGCTCTATATCCAGGAGAAGGAGTTTGCAAAGGCAGAGGAGGTTCTTAAAGATATTGAGAAAAATATTGGAGTGAACGAGGGGACAGCTCTGACACGATTTAATCTGATGATTTTTGATGGAAAACAGGAACAGGCACACAAATATCTTGAAGAGTTTGACTCCGGGTTTGGAACACCACGTACTGCAACCATATTGGGTGATAATTATGCTATGCAAAGAGAGGACTCCATTGCAGAAGTGTTCTATCTCAAGGCACTTACCCTCGAACCAACATATGTCCCTGCCAGTTTTGGCCTTGCAGAGGTTTATCGGGTCAGGGGTCAGTACGATCTATACTTTGAAAGAGTGAATCCTTTCCTTCTTAATACCGATGTAAATCCAAAGATGAAGATAGATTACATGAGGCAGATTCTCACCAATAACCGATTTGTTCAGACCTTTCTTCCTCAGATTGATACAATGATGCAAAATCTCTATTTTGCTCATCCGGGCGATTCAGCAATAGCTTTTACACACTCTCTTTTTCTTGTTCAGATGGGCAGAAGTGGCCAGGCACTTGAAGTTCTTTACGATAATCTCACAAACTACCCCACTAACCGTGAAGCACACAGGCAATACCTCTCCCTTATATACTATCTGGCAATGTGGGAACCAATGGAGGTGAAGAGCAGAGAGGCGCTGGATATCTTTAAAAACGATACTGATTTTATGCAGTTTAAAGGTATTGCACAACTCCAGAGAGGTAACAGGGCAGAAGCAATAAAATCCTTCAAAGAGATCCTGAAATACTCAAAGGGAGACAGCACAACAACAGTAAACACTCTTACCACCATAGGCGATCTCACCTATCAGGAAGGGAATAAAAAGGAGGCCTTCAAGTACTACCAAAAGACCATTAAAATGGAGCCCCGCCACTTGCCTGCGCTAAACAACTACGCATATTTTCTCTCTCTGGAGGGTAAAAACCTGAAAAAGGCAGAACGTATGAGTAAGGTTACCATAGAAGAGGAGCCGGACAATGCAACATACCTTGACACCTATGCCTGGATTCTTCATAAGATGGGCAAACATGCCGAAGCCAAGACGGTTCTTAAAAGGGCTATGGTTTATGGAGGGAAGGAGAATGCCGATATTCTTGATCACTATGCCGACGTCCTATTTGCTCTTAAAGAGCATGACCTGGCATTTATATATTGGGATCAGGCAGCTAAGCTTGACCCCACTCTGGGGATCGCTGAAAAGATTCAAAAACGCAAGAGTGAACTAAATAAATAACAGATGAGGAGCCTGGTTGCAATACTCTTTTTTCTAATTTTCCTTATCCCCTCAGTTTCTGCCCAAAATGTTTCGGAGCAGACAAAAAAAAGGGAGGAGATAGAGAGGGAGATTGCATTTCTGGACAAGCAACTTGCTGCCAATAAAAGCAAACAACTATCGAGCACAAAGGAGCTCAATTTTATCCAGAGGAAGATTTTAAACAGAAAAAAACTCCTCCAGCAGATAGAGCAGGAGATAAAGGTAATTGAAACCCGGACAGGCGAGCGTGAGAAACAGGTGGCAAGACTTTCAAAAGAGTTGGAATCGTTAAAAAAGAACTATTCACACCTGGTTTACAATGCTTACAAATACAGGGACCGCACCATCTGGATATTGTATGTGCTTGCAAGCAACAACATTGAGCAAGGTTACAGGAGGTGGAGCTATCTAAAAAACTACTCAGTAGCCATCCGTAAAAACGCTCAGTCCATAAAAGAAAAAAATCATAAACTCCAAGAGGAAATAGGTATCCTGGCCAAAACCAGAGAGGAGTCTTTGAAGATGAGGAATCAGAGAGAGCAGGAGAACAGGTCTCTTCAACAGGAAGAGAAGAGCGCAAAGGACATTATAACTCAACTTTCAAGAAGGGAGAGAGAATTCAGACAGCAACTGACTGCAAAAAGAAAAGAGATTGAACGCCTTAACCGGGAAATTGAGAGGATTCTTGCCGAAGCAGCAAAAGCAAAAACAAGCTCTGATTACAAAAATACCGAAGCCGACAAAGTGCTATCCGATAAATTTGAAAACAACAAAGGTCGTCTTCCGTGGCCTGTAAAAGAGGGAGTAATAATTGACCACTTTGGCCAGCACAACCATCCGGTTTTCAAAAATATAAAGCTCCCTTTTAACAACGGAGTAACTATCTCAACCAATCTTAATGCCGAAGCTCTGGCAGTTTTTGACGGAATTGTAAAGCAGATACTTGTAATGCCCGGATATAATCAATGTGTTCTGATTCAGCATGGTAACTTCTACACATTCTACACAAAACTTGACAGGGTAAGGGTGAAAAGTGGAGATGCTGTCAAAACCGGGCAAACTCTTGGAACCCTTGCCGAGGCAGAGGGAAACTCAGCCATCCACTTCCAGCTATGGAGTGGGACAGTTAAGCAAAATCCTGAACATTGGCTTTCTGCCCGTTAATACATAAAGCTACTGCCTCCGATAAATTCCCGCATGACCGAAGTCGGAGGAATAAGAGCAATTTCCCAAGGTTGAAGCTCCTGAATGTATGAGAGAAATTTTAAAAGTCTGATGCTCTCTGTAGAGGCAGGAGAATTTGAAGGTATCCTTCTTAACAGAGGTTCAGCATAATATTTTAGCAAAGGAAGTTCGTATATAAGTGCTGAATTGAACATGATATCGGCATTCTCCTGAAAAGGAAAGATATTATTCAGCTCTCCCCTTCTCACACTTGCCCAACGTAAAATGGTAGCCTCCGGCGACATCCCTCTAAAGCTTCCATCTCTGACTATTCTCCTTATCAGACGGCAATCCGATGTTGAAATATTATTGTTTTCATCAAGAGATTGTGAGGTAAGTGCAGATGCATATATTTTATAAATCCTGTCCGGCTCTATATGTGATGTAAGTCGGGGATTTAGTCCGTGAATTCCCTCCATAATAAGAAGATCTTTCTCTCCAAGTGAAAGCATGTCTCCCCTAAAGACCCTTTTACCTAGAGTAAAGTCAAATTTTGGAAGCTCTACTGTCTTGCCGGCGAAGAGGTCATTCAGCTGTTCATTAAGAAAATCAACATCCATAGCCTCAAGCACCTCAAAATCAAAGTTTCCGTCTTTGTCAATCGGGGTTCTATCCCTGTCAACAAAGTAATTATCCATCTCAATAATTACCGGATTAAGACCCAAAACCTTAGCCTGAAGGGCAACCCTCTTTGATGTGGAGGTTTTACCGCTGCTTGACGGACCGGCAATCAACACCAATTTAACCTTATCACGCCTTTTAAATATCTCATCAGCAATTGCTGCATATTTCCTCTCGTGAAGAGCTTCGGAGATATGAATCAAATCTCTGGCTTTCCCATCAATAATTGCACGATTAAGAGCTCCTACTCCCCTCACACCCAATATGCTGCACCAGTCTGAATACTCCTTAAAAACGTCAAATAGTTTGTACTGATACGGCGTATGAATTATTTCGTATGGAGAGTTAATTGATGGTGACCTCACAAGCAATCCTCTGCCGAAAGATTCAAGATCCCAGGCTGACAAAGCGCCTGTTGAGTCCACCAGTGGTCCGTAATAGTGGTCAGGGTATCCGTCAAGAAAATAAACAGTAGTAAAAAATTTACCCCGCAGTTCGTGGAGGAGTGCCTTCTCATGCCTGTTATTGGCTCTGAACATTCTAACAGCTTCTTCGGTTCTGATTTTCTGTCTTGTGAAAGGAAGGTCAGCCGCAACAAGCTCCATCATCCGCTTCTTTACTGAAGCAACCTCATCTTCACTCATAACAACAGCCTTTGGTGTGCCATCCTCTTCCGGTTCCAACTCTCTTATTTCGGCATACATACCATTCTGAAGATTGTAGTCAATTACGAGTGAATATTCGGGATAGAGCTCGTAAACTGCTTTCTGTAAAACAAAATTCAAAGACCTGATATAGGTTCTTGATCCGTCCGGATGGCTGAAGTCAATGAATTGTATAGTATGAGAGATGTAAATCTGAAAGGATAACTCCTTAAGCTGGTTATCAACAACAGCTGCAATTACAGGCCAGCGCAGATTTACACCGCACTGCTTTGCAAATTGTCTTAATGTTGTTCCCGGCTCACAATTAAATGTCTTTTTCAGATTTTCACAATATACCTTAATCATAATTTTCAGTTTTTTTCAATATACAAAATTTAAAGATAGCAGCCTGTAACAGATTCAGGA